>Ga0255442_1091_pt1 | contig 8371 bp, 10 predicted proteins | sample ANMaggSeSYBR02F6_FD_182635 | JGI IMG/M metagenome (GOLD analysis project Ga0255442, IMG submission 182635) | Sediment cell enrichment communities from methane seep in Santa Monica Basin, California, United Staets - ANME aggregate JGI... | ecosystem: Environmental > Aquatic > Marine > Cold seeps >... | reverse complement strand
GTTGAAGAGTTAGAGAGGCAAATGATGGTGGGTCTATAACAAATTTTACGCGTTTTTGACCTGTAGAAAGTCAACCACCTTACTGCTTAAGAAAGGAGGTGATACATTTACTGGGGATTTTTGTATCAGGAGTTTAGCAAAGTTACAGGTATCGCACACAAGACAGAAAGGAGAATGAAAATGAAAAGAACTATAGCCTTGTTGGCCTTGTTAGCAATCCCGATAGCGCTGCTCTTTTGGGTTTCAACAGCCACGGCCCATTATGTTGACGTCGAAAGCTTAGACGGTCCACAGGATTACTTGCACGTCGAGGGCCAGATGCACGAGCTGGGCGACATTTCAGTATTTCCGTTCGACGAGGGGATTGAGTCTGGCTGGCAGTACACGGACCTAACGGCGTGCACCGAACCTCCGGTTGACGATTTAGCTATACCTAATGTGCTGGTGACCATGACAAATCTCACAACCACGGATTGGGTTAATGTACACTACGTTACCGATTCGTGGACGATCATAAGCAATTTAGACGGCTTTATCGGCAACGCGGGGGTCGGTGACGCTGTGTTCGGGGAGGCCTTCAAGATCGACTCAGTCGGTGTCAACACACCATTGATCTTTGAAAGCATAGCATACAACGACGTGTTTGAGGCCGGCGAAACATGGGGATTCATTATCCAGGATTTCATAGGTCTTGGTCCGCCGGCGCCGTTCGACAGCGTCGGTATTGTATCCGCTAGTGGCGGGTGGTCACCTTCCACAGGAAGCATAATAGCAGCGCCGGTACCGCTACCCCCAGCCGTACTCCTTTTGGGCTCCGGTCTGTTGGGTCTTGCAGGGTTCAGGAAGAAGTTGCGAATCTAAAGCAATCTGCAATCTGCTTTGAAAGGAAGAGGTCGCAGGCGTAAAAGACACCTGTGAGAGCTGCTAAGCATAAGAAATAGATATAATTATTTAGATTAAAAAAGGGTTTGTTCTATTAATTGGACAAACCCTTTTTTGTTTTGTAAAAGTTCACCACGGAACAACACGGAGTTTCACTTGCGGTTAGCCATTAGCGTTTAGCTGTTTAGCATTGAAAAGGTGTGGAAATGAGAGATTTTAGAGAACTTAATCAACAGGTCAATGAACTAAAAGAGGATGTTGAACAGTTAAACATCCAACATCCAACAGCTAACAGCTAATGGCTAATGGCTAACAGCTAATGGCTAATGGCTAACAGCTAATGGCTAATGGCTAATGGCTAAAAGCTAACCGTACAGGTCGCAATCTTGAAAAGAATATTTTGATAATTCAGTGTAATTCCGTGAAAATCTGTGGTGAATTAACTTATTTTAATTATACGAGACGAGATTTACCGCAGAACACGTATAAACCGGATTTTTCGGCAAGGCACGCTATTGTGATGTTCATCTGTGAAGCAAGCTTAATGGCATTGTATGTTGGACGTGATATTGCAAAAATCACTGGAATACCGGCTCTCGCGGCTTTTTGGACAAGTTCGCAATTTATTCGCGAAGAAAGAATTAATAGAGATGCTTTGCAGAGCGTGTTGTCGAGAAAGAGTTTGCCTATTGTTTTATCAAGAGCATTATGCCGGCCGACGTCTTCAGAAATAGATAATAGTTCAAAATCTAAGCTGTAAAGGGCGGCTGCGTGAGATGAGCGCGTGTTTTTTCGTAGAGGCTGAATTGAGGAAAGATTTTCGAGGCGGTAAAGAGCATTAGTGAAGTCTAATTTAATATTGTTTTTTTCTACAGGGCAAATGACCTGGCAGTGATTTCTAATTAAATGTGAATAGCTAATATTAAATTCCTTTTGGGATGATAAAGAAAATTTCGCAAACAATTGAGAAATCTTATTTTTTCTTGATTTATTCAGTAACAGGTTAACTTTATTACCATCTGATTTATTAGAAAAAGATAGTGATTCAATATCGTCTGGTTTATCCACAACACCCTCGGAAAGGCAAAATCCGGCAGCAAGTGGCAGCTCGTCGCCCGGAGTTCGCATTATAATAGAATATAATCTATTCAGTATATTTATTTTAAGAGGTTCTTCACTAATTAGCTTGTGATAGGAAGAGGTGGTTTTGTTTTTATCTATATAGAGCGCTGAATGCTTCAAAAAAGTATCCAAAATCAATCACCTTTTTATGAAAGTTGAGTACATATAATAAAGTTTATATTTACTGTTAAATCAAAATGCAAATATAACTTGACAAAACATAAGAATATAATAAGTATTAAGATTTTAATTTTAAATATTATCGTAGTTTATCAGGGAGGAAAATTCATGTACGCTGTAGTTTTTTCAGGCGGAAAACAATATAAAGTTCAGAAAGATGAAATCCTGAGAGTTGAAAAGATTTCAGGGGATATTGGCGCTCCTGTTTCATTTGACAAAGTCCTCATGTTTTCAGACGGTGAAAATGTTAACATAGGGCAGCCTGTTCTTGAAAATGTTTCAGTTAATGGTCATATAGTTGAACAGGATAAAGCAAAAAAGATTATTGTTTTCAAATACAAAAGGCGCAAAAGATATCGCAGGAAACAGGGACATCGTCAGCAGTACACTGCTGTCAAAATTGATAATATAGCGCAAAACAGTTAGTTTTATTACTCAGGTGGATAGACCGAAGGTGGAAGGCTGAAGGAAGCTGATGATTCCTGAGTGTTATTCTCTATGTTTAGGACAAAATTTCCGGCCGCTTTAAGAAAATATTGGCTTCCGGGAGTTTTTTCCCTAAAGGTCTTCAGTCTTCAGCCTAATCAACCTGAGTAGTTACGTTTTATTTTATATTGAGGAGTTGTAATAATGGCACACAAAAAAGCAGGCGGCAGCTCGAAGAATGGCCGGGACAGTAATGCGCAGAGACGCGGTATAAAACGATTTGGTGGAGAAAATGTGAGGGCCGGCAATATACTGGTTCGCCAGTTGGGCACTAAAATACATCCGGGAGAGAACGTTGGATTAGGAAAAGATTATACGCTGTTTGCTAAAATAGATGGTATTGTAGCGTATGAGCGAATGGGACGTTCTCGTAAAAAGGTAAGTGTTTATACCCCGGAAGGCCACAACTTGAGATCTTTCGCAGGCAATGAACACTAATAGCTGCGTTGCTCAAGCTTGAAATAGCTTGTTATTCCGCACCTTCGCGCCTTGCTTCTTGATGCTCACCGAAAAAAAAGCAATTTATGGCCTTCCGAGGTATACAGAGTGAAATTTATTGATGAGGCTATTATTACCGTTCAGTCCGGCGATGGAGGCAGAGGGTGTGTTAGTTTCAGGCGTGAAAAATTTATCCCGCGGGGAGGGCCGGACGGCGGAGATGGAGGTAAAGGCGGAGATGTAATTTTAGAGGCATCATCTCAAAAACGCACACTTTATTTTTTTAGATATAGAAAAGATTTTAAAGCAAAAAATGGTGCCGGTGGTCAAGGCAAACGCAAGGCAGGCAAACATGGCGATGACCTTGTTATAGAAATTCCTCCAGGAACCGTGATTAGCGACACCGATACCGGACAAGTAATCAAAGATCTTACAAAACCCGGTGAAAAATATATAATAGCAAAAGGCGGCAGAGGAGGACGGGGTAACGCTCGTTTTAAAACATCAACAAACCGTGCGCCTCGTTTCGCTCAGGCAGGCGAATCAGGTGAAATATTAAAACTTAAACTCGATCTCAAACTTCTTGCCGATGTTGGTATAATAGGTCTCCCCAATGCCGGTAAATCCACCCTTATCAGCGCAGTTTCTTCAGCACATCCCAAAACAGGAAGTTATCCCTTTACAACTCTTGTCCCAAATCTCGGCGTTGTTAAAACAGACTGGGGAGAGCCCTTTGTAGTGGCGGATATACCAGGTTTAATTGAAGGTGCACATAAAGGCGCCGGGCTTGGTATAAGATTTCTGCGCCACATAGAAAGAACACGCATTCTTATTCATTTGATAGATTCGTCATCAATTGATCCGGCAGACCCGCTTAAGTCATATAAAACTGTAAATAAAGAACTAGCAATGTACAATAAGGAGCTTGCAAAAAAAATTCAAATAGTTGTTCTTAACAAGATTGATATGCCTGAAGCTAAAAAGGCTGTTGATATTTTTCAGGCCTTTGCCAAGGATATCAAAATCATATTAATTTCGGCGTTAACCGGAGAAGGAATTGATAATTTAAAATCAAAAATTGTTCAATCCCTGGATAATCTCGACCTGTAAGGTTAGCTGTTAGCGTTTAGCCGTTAGCATTGAAAAGGAATGGAAATGAGAGATTTTAGAGAACTCAATCAACAGATCAATGAGGTAATGAGGAAGTTGAACAGTTTTATCCAAAAGCTAACCGCTAATAGCTAAAAGCTAACCGCACAGGTCGGATAACTTAGATGAATGATAAAAGAAAAATATGTTTTGAAGACGCAAAACGCATAGTCGTAAAGGTAGGTAGTGGCGTTCTTACAGAAGATAATGGATTAAATTTAAAGGCTCTTAGATCAATCAGCAGACAGATTTGCCAACTTGCCGACAGGGGATTAGAGATAATTCTGGTGTCATCCGGCGCAATGGCTTCAGGTATAAAAAAAATAGGACTTTCTAAAAGACCGGAAGAAATCCCAAAAAGACAAGCCGTTGCAGCCGTTGGCCAGGCCGGACTAATCATGGAATACGAAAAGTCTTTTGCACGATATAATAAAAAAGTTGCGCAGATACTTCTAACAGGTGACGATCTCGTGAATCGAAAGAGATATTTAAATGCACGCAATACTCTTTGTACTCTGCTGTCATGGCAGGTTATTCCAATTATAAATGAAAACGATACAGTTGTGGTTGAAGAGATAAAGTTCGGGGATAATGATAACCTTGCTGCAATGATAACCTTGCTTATGGATGCAGATATTCTTATTAACCTTACTGATATTGATGGTCTTTACACCAGTGATCCGCGCAAGAATCAGGATGCTGAACTTATTTCAGTCGTTACGACAATTAAAAAAGATATTGAAAAATATGCAAGCGATATTCCGGGTCCTCTGGGAACCGGTGGCATGCTCAGCAAGATAAAAGCGGCAAAAAAGGTTACTGCCGCAGGTATACCTATGTTAATAGCCAGGGGTGAAAAGCATGATATTCTGATAAAACTCTTTGCCGGCAAAGAGCACGGTACTTTTTTTATTCCAAAAAAAGAAAAGCTGGCAAACCGCAAATGCTGGATAGCTTTTACATTAAAGCCTAAAGGAATTATTATGATTGATGATGGAGCTGCGGTTGCTATCCTTAAAATCGGCAAGAGCCTTCTGCCGAGCGGTATTGTAAGAGTAGATGGGGAATTTAGCGTGGGTGCCGCAGTTGAATTCAGAAGAAAAAGCAATGATGAGATTTTAGGGACAGGTCTTGTAAATTACTGTGCTTCCGATATACGAAAGATAATGGGGCTCAAGTCCGGCAAGATAAAAAAACATCTCGGCTATAAGTCCTATGATGAAGTTATACATAGAGATAATCTGGCGATAACGTGTGAATAAAGTGCCTAAAGTGAGCTAAAGTGCCTAAAATGCCTAAAGATGTGGTACGCCTTTGGCGTGCTATATATTTTTAGGGCTTGATTATAACTTCAGCCGGAAACAAAGTGAGCAAAGTTGTATGGTAAAAAAGTTAAAATTGGCAGCGCCAAAGGCGCATTCCTTAACTTTAGGCACTTATAATAATTGAGGAGGAATCAGATGTCTGTTGAGTCAACAATTATTGAGATGGCAAAAGCAGCCAGAGCGGCTTCTGTTGAAATGGCAAGATGCCCTTCGGATAAAAAAAATGAAGCGCTTGTAAGGATAGCTGATAATATTGAGAAAGAGGCACCATATATCCAGGAGGAAAATAAAAAGGATCTTTTACGCGCCAGGGAAATGGGGCTTTCCAATGCAATGATTGATCGGCTCACTGTAAAGGATTCAACAATTAAATCCATGGCAGATGGGCTCAGAGAGGTGGCCCGGATTCCGGATCCTGTGGGCTCGATGAGTAATACATGGCTTAGGCCCAACGGGTTAGAAGTGTCACGTATGCGCATACCTCTCGGTGTTATTGGTATTATCTATGAGTCAAGACCAAATGTTACTGTAGATGCTGCGGGTCTTTGCTTGAAAGCTGGAAATGCAGTGATACTTCGTGGAGGCTCCGAAGCTCTTCATTCAAATCAGGCGCTATCTGCTATAATAAGTAATGCCCTTAAAGAATCCGGACTTCCTGAGGGAGCAGCGCAAGTTGTACCCATAAGGGACAGAGATGCTGTTAATGTTCTTTTGAAACAGGAAGAATTTATTGATCTTATTATTCCTCGAGGCGGTGAAGGCCTGATACGTTTTGTGGTAGAGAACTCGAAAATACCGGTCTTAAAACACTACAAGGGCGTATGCCATGTATATGTTGATGAGGGGGCGGATCTTGCAATGGCTGAGGATATTTGTTTTAATGCAAAAGTTCAGCGTCCGGGTGTTTGCAATGCTATGGAAACAATGCTTGTCCACAAATCCGTATCTGAGAATTTTTTGCCGGCCATGTCAAAACGTTTTGTTGAAGCAGGCGTAGAAATAAGGGGCTGCCCTGAAACATGTCGAATTTTACCAGAGGCGGCAAATGCCGTGGAAGATGACTGGCCGGCTGAATTTCTTGATCTTGTTCTTGCAGTGAAAGTTGTGGAAGATATGCAAGCGGCTGTTACGCACATCGCAAGATATGGATCAAGCCATACAGATGTAATCGTGACTTCGGATTATAACAGGGCAAGGCGTTTTGTACATGAAGTGGATTCATCAGTTGTTATTGTCAATGCCTCTACTCGTTTTAACGACGGTGGGCAGCTTGGACTTGGAGCGGAAATAGGTATAAGCACTTCAAAACTTCATGCCTTTGGGCCTATGGGTGTTAATGAATTAACAACAACCAAGTTTGTTGTTTTTGGAGAGGGACAGATAAGAAGCTAAGTAACGGTTCACGGTTTACGGTTCACAGTTCACGGTTGATCAAAACATAAAATAACTACTCAGATTAATAGACTGAAGGTAAAAGGCTTTTAGGGAAAAGACTCCCAGAAGCCAATGCGTTATTAAAGCGGCCAGAAATTTTGTCCTAAATAGAAAATAACGTTCAGGAATCATCTGTTTCCTTCAGCCTTCAGCCTAAACGCCTGAGTAGTTGCCAAGCTTCAATCATTACAAAATTCACTAAAAAACCGTAAACTGTGAACCGACAACCGTGAACTGTAAACCGTTACTGAAAGGTCTGTTTTTTGGAACATATAGGGCTGTTCGGAGGGACTTTTAATCCGATTCACGTAGGGCATCTTAGAGCTATTCAGGAGGTGCAAAATCGTTTTGCCCTGGATAAATTTTATATAATCCCTGCAGCTCTTCCTCCACACAAGGAGCCGGGTGATGTTGTCGATGCAAAATACCGCCTTGAGATGATTCGCCTATCTGTTTCAGAATATCCTGAACTTTTGAAGTCCGTTATTATTTCCGATGTTGAGCTAAAGCGTTCAGGCCCATCATATACTATTGATACCATTAATCACTTTAAATCCATTCTGCCGGATTATTGCAGACTTTATCTTATTCTTAGTATTGATGCCTTTCTTGAAATAGATACCTGGAAATCTTTTTTAGATCTTTTTTGTCTTACATCTTTTATTGTTATGACACGGTCTGGAGGTGTAGATACTGAGGGAGCGTTGAAATGGAAAGTTCTTGAAGATTATATTAAGGGAAAAATATCCGGCACCTATAAATTTTCCATTTCCCGATCATGCTTTGTACATGACGAAAAACAGGCAATTTTTTTTGTCGATATAGATTCACTTGACATTTCATCAACTCAAATTCGTCTTTTTATAAAGAAAGGCCGGCCCATTAAACTTTTTGTTCCTAAAAAGGTCGAAGACTTTATAATCAGCAAAGGACTTTATATATGATTTATGAACTTGATCCTTCTCTTGACGTTTACGTTAAAGCAGCTTTGGAAAAAAAAGTTATAGGGCTGGTTGTTCTGGATGTTCGGGGGCTGACTTCTATTGCAGATTATTTTATAATTTGCAGCGGGCTTTCTAATCGCCAGGTTAGAGCGGTTGCTGAATCTATTCAGGTAGATCTGAAAAAGAAAGGAATAAAGCCGCTTAGCGTTGAGGGTCAAGAAGAAGGGCACTGGGTTATTATGGATTACGGTCATGTTATTATCCATATTTTTTATGAACCGGTGCGTACCTTATATGATCTCGAAAGCCTCTGGATAGATGCGAAAAGGATTGCTAACTATAATGAATAATACAAAATTTTGCATGCTGATTATTCTGGATGGATGGGGAATTAGTTCTGATAGCAAAGGC
>Ga0255442_1090_pt1 | contig 8387 bp, 9 predicted proteins | sample ANMaggSeSYBR02F6_FD_182635 | JGI IMG/M metagenome (GOLD analysis project Ga0255442, IMG submission 182635) | Sediment cell enrichment communities from methane seep in Santa Monica Basin, California, United Staets - ANME aggregate JGI... | ecosystem: Environmental > Aquatic > Marine > Cold seeps >... | reverse complement strand
TCGTTACGAGGTGCCAAGCGGATTGGGAAGAATGGATATCCTCTTGATCTACCGGGGACATAAATACATTATCGAAACCAAAATAAACCGCTCACACGGGAATCGCGCCTTAAACAAAGCAATTGATCAACTGTGCAGCAAATACCTTTTAACCGAGCGTGCCAATGAGGGATATGTGGTAGTTTTTGATCTTAAGACAATGGTGGGTGAATTATGTACTCCACAAAAACATCAAGCGGAAGGAAAAGAGATATTGAGTTTTAATATCGGGATAGGAAGGTAGGGGCCTACAGATTATCACACAAATTTAAAAACCGTTTGAAATCATACTATCTCTACTTATCCTACCGCTATGAAAGCCCCACTCTATTTAGTGCCCGAACGAAAACTAGAAAATTTTTTCAAGTTCAAGGAAGGCGCAAATTTTAACCGCAGGAATACATGGGGTATTTTGAGGATTAAAATTTAAGCCTGACGCAGAAATTGGGAAAATTAGCAGTTTTCGTTCAGGCACTAATATAGATAATTCAGAAAGGAGCGCAAGTGAAAGACGAAAAAGCGGAATCAATACTCAATACCGCTAAAAAAATGTTTGGACGCTATGGTCTTCAGAAAACCACGCTGGATGAAATTGCGCGTATGGCGCGCGTGGCAAAGGCTACTATATACAACTACTTCGGCAGTAAAGACAGTGTTTACCTGGAAGTTCTCCGCCGTGAAGCAAACGAGATAGTGGAAAAGATATCATTTTCGGTGAGTCAAGAGGTCTTGCCGTGCGATAAGGTTGTTGCTTTTGCCAGAGCCAAGTTCCAATACATGCGTCAGGCAATAAATATCCTTAATCTGGACCGGGATGGGATAGAAAAAATTTTGCCCAAAGCAGAGAGCATTCGCAGCGAACTTTTCGAGCGAGAGGTGGATATCATTCGCTCTATCCTGGAGGAAGGGGTGAAAAAAGGTGTTTTTTGTCTTAATAATGTCCCCCTGGCAGCCAGTGCCATTGGCCATGCCTTGAAGGGATTCGAGCTTAACTGGCTGGTTCAGGAAAGCGAAGAACAGATTGAGCACCATCTCGATGAATTGATGAACATCGTTTTCTGTGGTCTGATGTCCAATAAGAAAAGTGTCAATGCGTGAACTTTAATTGAGCAAATATCAACATCAATCTTAAGGAGGTACGAATCATGGCTGAAAATAAGATGAAAGATCGCATTGTAGAAGAGTTGAAGAAAGCCAAAGAAGCGGGGCAGATTACCATGGAAAAAGTGAGTGAAATCGTCAGGGATGCGGTATCTGCTGCCGTGGCCGAAACCAGAGGCGGTGTTGAAGAACTTCGGCCTGTTGTCAAAAATGCTGTAGCTGCTGCGGTGGAAGGCCTAAAGGAAACTGAAGCAGATGCAAAAGAAACTGTAAAAGGAGCTGTAGAAGGCGCCATTGCCGGCGCTCGCATCCGCGGAGATCAGGCAGTGGAGGCCACCAGGGATGAACTCCGGAAACTCGAAAAACGGCTCGAAGATGAGAGGACTGAGTTGGCGCAAAGTCTCAGGGAAGGCATAGAGGGGGCCAAAGACGCCGGCACTGCATTGCCCGAAGATATCAGAGAGAGGGTTGAATCTGCTGTATCTGACATCAAGCTGAAAAGAACGGAACTATTAGGTTTGACCAGACAGACTGTGAAAGAAGCTGTCAAAGAGGCCATCAAGTCAGGTAAAGATGTAAAAGAGACTGTAGTGCATATTACCGGAGATGCTACTGAAAAAGCTCTGAAAGAAGGCCGGTTCAGTGCTGACAGGGCAAAGAGAATTGCCGAGAAGGTCATGTCCGGCGCTGTGGAAGCCGCTGAGGAGGCCGGCAAAGAGATTAAGAATGTTGCTGTTGGCGCTTTTGAAGGAGTTCAGAAAGGGGTCGCATCAGCAGTAGAATCTGTTGGGGACAGGACAAAGGCGTTTGTCCGTGAGGATATTGCCCGGACAAAGGAAGATCTTGAGGCAATCGAAGGCCTTTTCATAGAAACTATTCGCAAAGTGGCCCAACGTTCTGGAGATGTGACAAAGGATGTATTAAATGACCTTACGGATCAGGGCAAAAAAACGACCGCTGTATTGAGGAGAAAGGCTCGCTATGCTGCGGAAGAAGCCACTGTAAGCCTGAAACAAGCAGGGATGGATACAGCAAAAGCAACTACGGAAGCTATCGGCAAGGCAGCCCATATTATGGCCGAAGAAGCAAAAGAACTTGGAAAAAGGTCTGTGGCTGTGGCAAAGGGAGCTATCTCCGGCATGTGGAAAGGCGCCAAAGAAGCCCTTGAAAAAAAGACGGAGAAGTAATATTAATCATTGAAAGGAGGAAAATTATGTTTGATATCATTAAAAAGGTCATGCTGACTGGAGTAGGATTGGCCGCCATGACCAAAGACAAGGTAGAGGAAGTGGCCAGGGATCTCGCGAAAAAGGGGAAGCTGACAGAGAAAGAGGGAAAGGAATTAGTTGATGATCTGTTGAAAAAGTCGGAGAAGGCCAAAGAGGATCTGGAGAAAGATATAGAAAAAGTGGTAAAGGATACCATGAAGAAGATGAACCTTGCCGGCGCGGAAGAATTGTCAAATTTGACGAAACGAATAAAGAAACTGGAGCAGGCTTTGAAAGAAAAAGGCTCACAGAGCTGATGTTAAGCATCCGAAAAATCGGCATAATCGGCCGAGCCTACCGTCACCTGAACCGATACCGCCATATTCTTACGGTCTTGTTTAAATACGGCTTTGGGGATCTGGTGGACATTCTGAAGATCGAACAGTATCTTGAAATCGGTCTTCAGATGATTTCCAGAAAACGACGTGAGCAGGTCGAAAAACTCAGCAGAGCGGAACGGGTACGGATGGTTATGGAAGAGCTTGGCCCGACCTTTATCAAGTTGGGCCAGATACTTTCCACCCGTCCGGACCTGATTCCCGTTGAATTTATACAGGAACTTTCAAAGCTCCAGGATAATGTCCCTTCCTTTCCCTATCCCGAAGCCAGACAAATTATAGAATCCGAGATTGGAAGGCCGCTCGAAGATATATTCCAACACTTTGAGAATACACCCCTTGCCGCAGCCTCCATAGGCCAGGTTCACAGAGCACAGTTGAAGGACGGCGAGGAAGTGGTAGTCAAGGTTCAACGTCCCGGCATCCGCAAAATCATTGAAGTCGATCTGGAGATTATGCTTCATTTAGCTTCCCTTATGGAGCGGCATTTAGAGGAATTGCAGGTACACCGTCCCGTCAGGATTGTTCAGGAATTTGCCCGTACCCTGGAAAAAGAGATAGATTACACCATAGAAACCTCACATATAGAAAGGTTTGCCCGCCAATCTATGGATGATCCGACTGTCTATGTTCCCAAAGTTTTTCGGGATACAACAACGGAACGTATTCTTACCATGGAGTATATTGACGGAATCAAGGCATCCGAGATTGATCGTATTGAACGTGAAGGATTGGACAGAAAGATCATTACCGCGCGAGGGGCTGACCTGATTCTAAGGCAGATATTTGATTACGGTTTTTTCCATGCTGATCCCCATCCCGGAAACATCTTTGTTTTGCCGGACAATGTTATCTGCTATATTGATTTCGGCATGATGGGGTCCATTGACCGGCAGACCCGGGAAAGTTTCGCAGATCTGATTTATACCGTGATACACCATGATGAATCCAGGGCCACGCAAATACTCCTTAAACTCACCGAATATGATGAAAAACCGGATGTGCGTGTTTTGGAAAGAGATTTGACGGAGTTCATCGGACAGCATCTTTATGTGCCGCTCAAAGACCTGCAAATGGAAAAACTTCTCCAGCAAATCCTGAAGATGATTTCCCGCCATCGCCTGCAGATACCGCAGAATCTTTTTCTTATGATGAAGGCATTGGCTACTGTGGAGGGAATTGGACTTTTGCTTGATCCTGATTTTGAAATGATTAAGCAAACCATCCCCTTTATTCAGCGAGTCAAGATGGCCCGCTATCATCCTAAACGAATGGCAAATGACATTATCAGGTCCGGTGTAGAGTTTGTTCAACTCATGCAAGAAATTCCAGGAGAGACACGCGAGATTTTGGAACAAATGAAGCAGGGCAAGATCAAGATGGAGTTCGAGCACAAGGGGCTTGAGCCGATGTTGTCCACCTACGACCAGATCAGCAATCGGATTGCTTTTGCTATTGTCATCGCAGCCCTTATAATCGGCTCCGCATTAATCGTTCTTTCCAAGACACCACCTTTCCTGTTCGGCATTTCTTTCATCGGTATCATCGGTTTCCTGGCAGCCGCGCTTATGGGGCTATGGCTTCTTATAGCGATTCTGAAAAAGGGGAAGCTTTAGGGAAAGCATGCTTGCGCAACGCAAACGCTTTTCATCGCTGCTTCTCTCACCAAGCTTCTGCTTGCATAGTTGAATACACCTCAACCGCGAAATCGTATCCCAATCCCTCGGCACAGCTTTCGTAGTAGTTAATAGCGTGTTTAAACTCTGCTTCTGCTTCGGAATGAAATGCGTAATTCATGAAGCGAAACGCTCCCAAATTTTGCTAAACACTTCTTCTCCAGGGATAGCTTTGACCTTACCAGAACGTAGCTCTGAAAGACGTCGTCTTGCAACGGCCGCCCACTTACGATCAATGTCAAATGCTGGCGGATTTAGACTCTTAAGAATGGAGTCAACTACAATTGTTCTTTCCTCAACTGGAAGGGAAATTGCTTCTGCAATTAAATCTTTAGTTTTCAAATTAGTATGTCTCCGTATTGTTTTAGCGCATAACTATTTCAAATCATGTTGTTTGGTCGTTACAAGGACAACTTTTTTTCATTGCCGAACGTGCGAGTCACCTGCACCAAAAGCTAATGATGACTTGGCAAAAGCAACGTTTTGCACTGAAATAGTTAAAGAAAAAAACGCGCAGGCTTTTGGTGTCAGGTGTACTGGCTAGTTCGGCGCTTCTCGGTTTTTCGATATTTTAGAACTATGCGCTAAGGGTTGACATCTTTCGCCTTAAGGTAGCGTTTTGTTCGCCAGATTTCTTGTGGTAGTAACCCCTACTTGTTTGCTCTCATCCGTGGTCTGACCCCGTTTTTACCGTTTTTAATTCGCAATAGTAAGGTTAAGTTAGATGGTGGGAAAAACAGCAATAGGTTTGACTTGGTAATATCAAGCCTGTTTAATTCGGCTTTTTCTATTCCATATCTTCCATTATTTTTTTGTAGCATTCTGGACATACCCCATGACTGAATTGAGCATCTGAGTGCTCACTAATATAAGCTTCAATAATTTCCCATGCTCCGTTATCATCACGAATTTTTTTACAATAACTGCATATAGGAATTATTCCGCGTAATGTTTTTACCTCTTCAAGTAATTTGTATAATTTAATATTCGCTTCATCGAGTTTTTTAGTTCGTTCATCAACAAGTCGTTGCAGGACTGTATTTCGCTCTTCCAACTCTTTGACAGGGTAGGCTTCATCCTTTCCGTGAACATCTGCTGGAAAGGATATATGCATATGCGCAACTTGCCAGTTTTGATCTTTTTTCGTCCAGAAAATACTCAATCTAATGTGGTTAAGCTTCAATTTTTGTTCAGCTAAATGAAGTTGAAGATTGAGCTGACAAGCAGAATACCCGGTATTATTGAGAAGAAGTTCGGTCTTCAAGTTGTAGATCTGAAAGTCAATACTGTCAGGTGCTTGTTGGATGTCTCTGGCATAAAGGGTTTTCATCTCCTCAAAATTAAAGTAGCTCTCATCAAGGCCAGTTCCATAACCACTACAAAATTCACTAAACAACTGAAGCGTGGATTCCAAATTTCTTTCTGAGAAATAGGTATGCAGGTAGTAAGTTAGTGCTTGGTGGATATCATTGTGCATCATTTGTGCCCTAAATAAGGTGGTATTATAGCTTGCTATTTCACATACATTATTAATTTGACTTCTAAACAATATTATTGGTGATCCAGTGGCAAGATTAACCGCCGAAAAAATGTTACATGTTTACATTCTTCTTGATAACCTTGCTCATATTTTCCTCGCCGAACGTGCGAGTCACCTGCGCCAAAAGCCAATGATGACTTGGCAAATGCGACGTTTTTTTCTGAAATGGCTAAAGGAAAAAACGCGCGGGCTTTTGGTGTCAGGTGCACTGGCTGGTTCGGCGCTTCTCGGTTTTTTGATATTTCTTAAAACTATACGCTAATTGCTTGATAGTCCAAGTAACACTGTGCATATTTCTTGCCTGATAAAATGCTGCTTACACAGATAACTATGCTGGAAAATCGCAAAGAACTTGGTAACCGCATTCTCAATCCATATACTCTGCTTCACGTCATGTATCCTCGTAAATCGGATATGTCGTGAGCCTTGAATCTTCATCTGTATGTTCCAGGTAATCAGCCAAAACATCAGCCAGTGCCTTATTGAGCATGGAAACAACGTGTTTGCTTGCGGTAAAACTCAGATTTTTGCCATAAACACCTGTTTTGAGATCAATGAAGATGGGAAGATAGTAAATATTCGGCTTATTTTTCAAATTTTTAAAAAAAGTTCGGGACACCCGCAAATAAATTTGATATAAGAAGAAGCATGAATGCTTCTTGTCAAAAATTACTGCCATTATACACTCCTGAAATCCACGATCAAGTCATTGATTTGCCCGTTGAGAAACCTCTGCTGATTTTCATTACAGAAAAAGAGTATCTGGAATTGAAAAATGAGGTGGGTTATTGGCAGGCCATGCATAAAAAAGCCATTTTGCGTGAAAAAAAGCTGAAGCAAACAATAAAGGAGCAGGAAGGCCAAATTCGGGATTTAAGAAACCGTTTATTTGGCAAAAAAAGTGAGAAAAAAAGTTCCAGTAAAGATGAAGGCAAATCAGAATCTTCGAATTCCAAACGTCCTCGTGGTCAGCAACCCGGGAGTAAGGGGCATGGTCGCACAGATCGTCCCCATCTTCCCGAGAAAGAGGAACTGGCTAATTTCCCGGAAAATCCGATATGCCCTAAATGCGGTGAAGCCTATATGCCTGATGAAAGCAAGGAAGCAGAAATCATTGAAGTTAAAGTCAAGGCTTATAAGCGTAAAATTATACGCTGTTGTATGAAGAAATGCTGTTCGTGCAAGGGGGTTCCCAATACAATCACAGCGCCAATGCCTCCCAAGGTTATCCCGAAAAGTCCATACGGAATTTCGATCTGGAAAGCAGTTCTTTTAAATAAATTTCACTACTGCCAGCCGACCAATCGTCTTCTGAATCAGTATGCAGAGCTGGGTTCACCTATTTCTCCCGGAAGCATTGCGGGTGGTTTAAAAAATCTCAAAGAGTTGTTTCAGCCTGTTTACGATGCATTTTACAGCCAGCAAATGACAGAAGACAGATTCCATAATGATGAAAGCAGTTGGAAAGTCTTTGAGAGTATTGATGGCAAAGTCGGCAATCGCTGGTGGTTATGGGTCAGTCGTTCTGCATCAGTCGTGTTTTTCCAGATTGCACCGGGCCGTGGTGCAGACGTACCGATAGAGCATTTTAAAAACATACAGCATCAAAAAATCATTGTTGTTTGTGACCGATACAGCGCCTATAAATCAATGGCAAAACAACTGGACTTTATAATTCTGGCTTTTTGCTGGGCTCATGTTCGTCGTGATTTTTTGGACGCAGGCAAAAAGTACCCGGATTTGGAAGAGTGGGTACTGTTATGGGTTGAAAAGATTGGAGAACTTTACCACATTAACAATTTGCGTTGTAAAGAATTTGATCAAAAGCTTCCCATTCAATGGCAACCTGCATCATTCAAAGAACAGCATGAGAAACTCGTTGAGAAAATGGATGCAATAGCCAAAGAACGAGATGTTTTTATAGAGTCACACAATCCTGATGATCTTGATTTAGATCTGCTGTCCAGCGTTAAATATAAGATTTTGACAAGCCTACAGAACCACTGGGAAGGTCTGAACGTTTTTGTAGATCACCCTGACGTGCCGATGGACAATAATAAAGGAGAACGATCCATCCGCAATCCTGTGACAGGGCGTAAAAATTTTTATGGTTCAGGAAGCCTCTGGAGTTCTCAGCTAGCAGCTATAATGTTTTCAATTTTTCAAACCATAGTTTTATGTGGTCTCAACTGCAATCACTGGCTGAGATCATACTTGACTGCTTGTGCGGAAAACCATGGTAAGGCACCTGATGATTTATCCTCCTTTCTTCCTTGGAAAATGGATAAAGAACGTCAACATAAACTTTCCAGGCCACCCGACACATGATGACCCGCTACTGTGGTCGGGACTTTACTCCCAAAGAATTTAAACAGATTCGATCCCTCATAAAACAAAATCCCGAGTTTAATCGGAAGCGGCTTTC
>Ga0255442_1087_pt1 | contig 8518 bp, 11 predicted proteins | sample ANMaggSeSYBR02F6_FD_182635 | JGI IMG/M metagenome (GOLD analysis project Ga0255442, IMG submission 182635) | Sediment cell enrichment communities from methane seep in Santa Monica Basin, California, United Staets - ANME aggregate JGI... | ecosystem: Environmental > Aquatic > Marine > Cold seeps >... | reverse complement strand
CTGTTAACCACTAAGTCCGCGGTTCGAGTCCGTGCTGGGGAGCCAAAAAAATAAAAGCCCAATTTTTTTAAATTGGGCTTTTTTAATTTTATATGAAACAACTTTTAATTTTATCCTTATTTATGGTTACTGGATATTTGATATAAGCCATTTTTACGTCTAAAGTGCCTATATATTGTGGTCAGATGGCACAAGATATACAATATGAGGTATGCGATTTCTTAAATCAAACATCCAGATGGTTAACCTATTATTGACATTGTGAAATATATTGATATAATAAAAAATTTAAGTTTTACTTAATAAAAACATAATAAGTTAGAGGAAATAATAATGACTACTTTGAAATTAACTCACAATGTTTTTACGTTGGACAACAGGCAGCTAATTCCAGCCGGAACTGTAGTTTCAGATGATATTGTTGAGGAATTAATTTCGACGCATGAAAGTCCTTCTGCTAAAAGCTTTCCTTTTTTAAAACACAGTTCAATAAGAGATAATGCACTATTATTTTTCTCCCAACCTTCATATAATACCATTTTTTCCAACACAAAGCGAACTGAAGCCGTCCTCGATCTAATGGAGCAGGTCAATGTGCCGTATCCAATATTAGAAACAATGAATTATTTTAAACTGAATGATTTTTATACATATCGTCATTTTATAATGGTTTTTGCGCTTTCAACGCTTTTAGCTCAGGATCTTTTTGAAGATCATAAGGATATAAAAAAAGAAGTTGTTGCAGGCCCGACCCATGACTTGGGAAAACTCTGCGTCCCCTTAAACATTCTGAAAAAAACCGATCCACTGACCAGGTCGGAACGTCTATTTTTGGAGCATCATGCTATAGCAGGCTATGTTCTCCTCAGTTACTACCTCGGTGATAGCAAAAACCTTTCAGCCATAGTGGCCAGAGACCACCATGAAAGAAAGGACGCCTCAGGTTATCCTTGCGGTGTTCCTCTTAAAGACCGTATGGTCGAAATTGTCGTTGTAAGCGACGTTTATGATGCCTTGCTCTCGCCAAGACCTTACAGGAAGATTTCATATGAAAACCGGACAGCTTTGGATGAAATCACAACGATGGCGGAAAAAGGTAAATTAAGCTGGGAAATGGTGCAGGCTCTTGTGGCTGCCAATCGCAAGGATCGGCCTCATTACAGCGAGTGTACAGTATCATTAGAGAAAAGAGGCACCCCCCCGCCTGACAACGTATATGGCATTATTGTGGATGAATAATAAGGCTACAAATTTATTTAATTTTAAGATAATTCTTAATTCCCTCAATATGCTTTTCTGCATGTTCATAATTGCGGGTATTAGATAGTACCATCAGGTGCCTGGATGCATCAATCGGAGATTCACCCCGGCTGTCTAAAAGCATTTTATACCAGTTCGGCAAATTTTCATTATAACTTGCAGAAAGCTTAACGGAATTTTGTCTGTTTGCTTTACTCCATTCTTTCATCTGTGACTTTATTTTTTCACCAATATCTTTATCGTCTTTGGATTTATAATAATATTTAATGGTTAACGCTACTTTATTTTTTATCTTCCGGTATCCTAAAATTGGGCGTACCCAGAATTGTAATATTATATACCCAAAAGATCCTGAAATAAAACTGATTATTGCCACAAAATATATAGGTTCCATGTATATTCCTCTTGTTGGTAACGGTTCAGGGGGTTTACTTTAAATTGAGAACTTGAAAATTATAATTATAAAATCTTGCGCCTGTTTTCAAAATAAAGTAACAAGGCTTATGTGTCAATCAAGAATAAAAAAATCCAAATGCAATGTGTTTTTACTTATGTGAAACCATCCCGCATTTCGGCAAAGGCTCCAAGAGAGAAACGGTGAAAATTGAAGAACACATAAAATACTGGCTTGATTCTGCAAACAATGATTTGGATGCAGCAAATAGTCTTTTTTCATCTGAAAAATACGATTGGTGCTTATTTGTAGGCCATTTGGTGTTAGAAAAGACTCTAAAGGCATTTTATGTTCTCAATAATGAGAATGCAATCCCACCTAAAACGCACAATCTCTTAAAATTAGCCGATTCTGCAAATATAGAACTATCAAAAGAACAAATTATTTTTTTGGATGAGGTTAACGACTTTAATCTTGAGGTGAGGTATCCTGAATACAAACGTGAGTTTTATAAACTTTGTACAAAAGAATTTGCAGAAAAATATTTTCATGAAATAGAGGAATTTGCATTATGGCTAAAATCCCGGATACAATAATAAATGAAGTTAAGGATTATATTGATATCCTTAATAAAAATGGCTTTCTAATTAAGCAAGCTGTGTTATTTGGAAGTTATGTTAATGGAAATTATAATAAGTGGAGTGATATTGATATTGCACTTGTTTCAGATAAATTTGAGGGCATACGTTTTAATGATAGAAAAAAGATTAGGCGATACAAATTTGAAGTAAGTGCAGATATTGAACCATTGCCTTATACCCCCAACGATTTTTCAACAAACGATCCTTTTGTAAAAAAAATAATAGAAACAGGTGTAAGAATTGTTTAATTACTGCAAAGGATTGTTGATTGTAGAAAAAAATGATGATTTGTTCCATCAAGAAATGCAATCAGTGCCAGGGGCATACAATGACCAGGCTCAGCGCAAGGCGTGAATCTGCATTAAGGTTAAAATTAATGATAACGTTATGAATCTTATGAAAAATTATATCGCAGCTATAATAACCATTGCATTTTTCATATGTCCATCTATCTGCTTTTCCTCTTATCTTATTGAGTTAAAAAACGGCTCTACATTTATAACTAATCATTATTGGGAAGAGGGAAGGCAGGTTAAGTTTTACTGTCGCGATGGAGTTGTGGGGATTGAAAAAGACCTGGTTGAGGGAATCAGGGAGTCTGATTTACCATACATAGTGGAACAACCAGCAAAAAAAGAAAAAAACCAGGGAGAAGCTGAATACAAACCGGAGCGGGAAAAAGAGACCCGGTTGCCGCCTCATCCTGAAAAAGAAGTTTTTCTTAAAGAAAAAATGCGTATCACAACAGAAATTGAGACTGCTTCTACTGCCTTCAAGGAGGCAAAAGCAAAAAACGATCGTAAACAAATGAGCAATGGAAAAGCTGCTATTGTTGAATAAAGAACTTTCAGCGCTTCGCGATCAGGTAAAAACCGCTCACGGAGAACAAATTCCTTCCTGGTGGGATAAGGATAACCAGATGTAAAATTTGAAGTCTATAAAACCTCTTTCCAGGACAGGAGTGATAGATCGTTTGTTATATTTGCGTATATATTTTTCAAAGCTGTGTCATAATAGAGTGTTCCCGAATTTTTTATGTCTATGGTATTTGCCCATATAGCACCATAAACTGCTGAACTATTTTTCATATCAACATCCGCAAATGGCGCATACACTAATCCCCTGAATTCACTATTATGCTTGAAATCAATCCTGTCGGTTGAATTAGAAAAGATGGTAAAATCCGTAGGTTTTCCAGGATTTCCAAGACTATCAATAACATTGATGGTCGCGCTGTTATGGGTGTCAAGTCCACCTTCCAAAAATATGTTAACCGGTCCTGCTGATGAATCAATAGTAAGAACCACATTGTTTTTTAGGATAATACTCGTAAAGTAATAATTAGCTCCACCTGGTTTTCCATACAGAGTAACGGTATCGGAATTCTTAGTGTCGATCATGGTGGTACCAACAACATCAGGAGAAAGGTCATTGTCGTTATTGGCGCTATAAATAGAAGGATCATATATTCCACCCGAATTTATGCCGAGAGGGTCAGGATCAATCCTTCCTGCATCAACACCGGCTGTACCATTGAAGATTGATTTTTTATGAATGTCGTCAACTGTTGGAGAGCCATCCGATTGTTCGCCAAATACTCCGCTCCCGTCAATTACTGTTCCATTATGGGTTACCAGCCGATCATTAGAACCTACATCTGCCTCATGCGTGCTTTGAAATGATGGATCCGAAGGGTCATTTTCTGATGGATTAGGGCTGCTGCTGTCATAGCTCTCAGTAGTTCCGTTATTTTTTGCATCTACTAGTGTATCACCAAATGCCGCGTAATTAATTGCACTTGCAACATCTCTCTCGAATGATGCTTCTATGACGGACTGTGAGTTTCCCGTGCCGCTTCCTGCGCTGTCAAAGGTGAAGGCATTTGGACCGGTCATTGATATATTTGAAATAACAAAGGAAAAATTGGCTGGTGTTGCAGAGGTAAAAGAAACACTGCTTCCGCTTCCGATAATTGTTGGAAGGGTAAATGTTCCATTGGCAAGGCCATCTTCTATCTTGGCAATGGCATATTGAACGCCGGCATCGGCATCGTAAAATGCCTGTACATTTGTCTTGTAATTGCTGCCGATTTTAAGGTCTGTTGTTGTAATTGTAACTGCCGTGGCTCCCAAAATTGATATAATAGCCAGAAACATAAGGCCCACAGGAAGAACAAATCCTTTTTCATTTATATATATTAAATTTGACATTCCAGGCTCCTTTGTTAAAATTGTAACCAACTGCTAAAAAGCAAGATTTCTTAGCATTATCACGGAACAATCCGGGTCAGGGCCGAGAATCCAAACAAGATTCTCGTTTGAGTTTACTTCCTATTTTTTTCTAATACCATTTGGTACACTTTATTGTTTTCATACCTAACTATTTGAATTTGTCAAATGGTAAAAAAAAAGTCAATTGCTTTGGAGAATGTTATGAAAAAGTTTATTTTGTTAATCGCAACTATCGCCTTTTTCATATGTCCATCTATCTGTTTTTCCTCTTATCTTATTGAGTTAAAAAACGGCTCTACATTTATAACTAATCACTATTGGAAAGAGGGACGACAGATAAAGTTCTACTGCTACGGTGGAGTTGTGGGGATTGAAAAAAAATTTGTCAAAGCGATAAAAGAATCGGATATGGCATATAAAGAGGAAATAGATTCTAAAAATAAGGGAATCAATCTTGAAAATAAGATTAACGAAAAGCCAAAAATGACGGAAACAGTAGACCTAGAATATTATAAAGAAAAAAAGTCGCTGTTGGAGGCTGAACTAAAAAGAACCTTGGATAAATTGCGAGAAGCTACTAAAAATAAAGATTCAAAAGCCAAGAAAAAAGCAAGGGACGAAGTGAAAAAGATTTCCGCGAAGATGTATGAGCTTACTGCTGAGTTGATAAAAAAGAACAATGGAAAGATGCCCGAAGGCTGGTGGGAGAAAAAATAGATCGCCAGACTCCGGTTCAGAACTCTATCAACAATTAATTGTCAAGAATCATCTTTCCAGGAAAGGACATTTATTGTATAATTGTTAGGAGATAGATATTTATCCTTTATAGCTTCGTCAAAGTAGAACTCTCCCGAATTGTTAATTGTTGCCGTATTTCCCCATATCAGACCGTAGACGCCGGCGGAATTTTTCATTTCCACATGGGCGTTCGGAGCGTAAACCATTCCCTTAAAAGCAGTCGAGTGTTTGAAAGTAATATCCTGAGAGGAATTTGAAAAAATTGAAAAGTCAGTTGGTTGTGACAAGTTATTAAGGGCAGATCCGTTTTTTGATTCAAGTTCTCCTTCTTCCGCGTCAAGGGTTCCGCTGAGATAGATATTGACTGGTCCGGAACTCGCATCTATCGTAAGAGTTGAACCATTCCTCAGGACAATGTCTGTAATGTAATAGTCGCCAGCCGTCAGCGTCAATGTTTCCGCGTTGCCGAGGTCTATCGCTGTGGCCCCCTCAAGGGGAGAACCGTCTCCGGCGGTGCCGTTATCATTGTTGGCGATAATGTCAATGAACTTATTGTAGAGTTCGGATGGTGGATCTGAATCGTTTGCTCCCAGCGGATCCGGATCAACGCGTCCTATAGTGTCGGAGGTGCCTGTGACGGTAGGTGTTCCTGTATCTGTCCATATGGCATCAGAACCGGAGCTGTCTGCTCCCAGACCAATATTGCCGTCGATATATGTATCCATCTTGGTGTTGATCTGTGTATTGCTGCCAATATCAGCTTCTCCGGTGGATGCATCGGGAAAGATTACGTCGGGGAAGTTTATTGGATCTGGGATAGGTGTCTCTCTGGAATCATAACTATAAATTTTGGCATCCGCTTTTAGATCCAGTAATCCATTGGTGAACAGGCCGTAATCAAAAATGCTCTTTTGCTCCGCAGAAAAAACAACTTCAATAACAGCTTCTGAATTATTGGGTCCATGCCCCGTGACTTTGAAACTGTAATGGTCGCTTCCCAGTGATGTTAACACGGTTGGAGTGGTAAAAGAAAATCCGCTTGGTGTGAAATAGTTCAAAGATATTGGAGGATCTTCCGTCATCAGATCAACAGTGTCGGAGTCCGAATCATCCAAATCAATGGCCAGTTGCTTCAGTACATACTGAACGCCCGCCTCGGCATCGTAGAATGCCTGCTCGCTGGCTTTGTAATTGCTGCCGATTTTAAGGTCTGTTGTTGTAATTATAACAGCCGTGGTTCCCAGAATCGCTATAATAGCCAAAAACATAAGGCCAAGGGGAAGAACCATTCCTTTTTCGTTGCTTAATATCGTGCCAACTTGTTTTTTTATCTTCATGGTAAATTACCCCCTTTATAAATTAAGGTTCCTCGGGGTTATAACAGATGTCAGGGTATATCTTCGATAATGGTCTCCATATGTCGGATCAGTATAATCAGGGTCGGGTTTAGATGTTCTGGCGATTAAGGATACATTAATAGAATTGTCTGACGGAGAAATTTGTAAATCCTCGATATTTTCGGCTAATGGCTGACGGCCTCCCCCTGTATTTTCGTTCCTTTTTAATATTGGGATATTGTTTTCTTCTACTATAGAGTAGGTAATAACTTTGACCAGGTATATGGGGGTACTCGCTTCATAACCTCTGCTTAATCCCTGATTGCCCACGGTTCCAGGATCTGTATCTAAGGTCAAGGTACTGTCAGAAATACCGGTAACGATGGCATTTTCACTTCCATCGATGTAGATCAGTTTCTCATCAATAGTGTCAAACTCATCGCTGGTTTCCGTAGTCGATTGGTCAAGAGTAAGTGATGTGGCGTCTGATAAGACTGGATCTTCCAGATCGGCTCGAGCTGAATCGAAACAGCCTACAATGTGAATTATGTCGGGATCCGATCCCCCTTCCTCGATTATTGGATTGGCATTGATGGTTGTGGATGTCACCCAGTCAATCCACGTTGATAAATCAGATGTCGGAGCCCCATACCCCGCCATTCTGATCTCACGAGTCATCATATCCATAGCAGCTCTTGCGTTCTGTACCATTTCTGCAACTTGTTCCTGAACGTCATAGATTTTGCGCTGCATAAGGAAAGTGCTCGACAATGCCCTTAGGATAATCAGGCCTATTGTCATGGTAATCAGCAGTTCCACCAGGGTAAACCCGCTCTCATTATTTTTGTAATAATAATTCATTAGTTTTACCTGGAAAAAATTGTCTGCAAACTAACTGATTTGTTTGATTCCCAGTAAACAGTCACTGTTACTGTCTTCATGTTGGCAGCCGGACTGGGATCAATGACAGTCACTTGCCTTTCATATTGATCATAAGGAGGTGGTAGAGACGACTTTGGCTCTGATACAACACTTGAGTAGTCAAGCCCTTTAATCTCTTCCATCTTATCCTGCGCCAAAACCGTGGCCGTAGTAATCCTGTTGCTTACCTTGTTGCCGTTAATTATTCCTGTTATCAGAGCTGCTGTCCCAAGCAGTCCTACTGACAGAATAACCATGGCAACCAGAACTTCTATTAAGGTAAAACCCTTATTATTTTCTATATTTACCATTTTCATAACTTCCTAAATATTATGATAACAGATAGTTAGTCAATCTTAACACGCCCGGTCATTGCGATTGCAATATTCACGGGTGTCGATACGGCCGGATTGCTCAGAGTTATCGTAGCTCCTGACGCGGTTCCCCTGGGACGGAAAATCGGATCAGCAGTCACATTACTGAAGGTAACATTGGAATATTCACTTTTAATATCTTTTGTCTGAGTCCATTCCCCTACGTCGATATTACCATCATTATTATCATCGTCTAGTATCGTATACTCATGATCATTACTATCGAGGTCAAAGAATACCTTGAACTCGTTGTTTTGACTCACCGCCTGCATCCTTGCCCACATCAAATCCCCCCTTACCTGCCTGACCGCTCCGTTCAACCGGTGTTTCGGAAGATAAGAAAGATAGTTTGGAATCGCAATACCGGCAAAAATCGCCATAATAGCAATGATAATCATCATTTCAATTAAGGTGAAGCCGGATTGTTTATTGTGAAGCAACATAAAGTATCCTTGACACGGTTATAATTTGCGTTTCTGTCAAATAAGCTCAATTTGTGTCAGTGCGCAACATATCCTTTACTTTTACTGTTTATGAATAAGTTAAGCAAATTCTATGCCATTTCGTCATTTTCAATAAAAATTGCTGATAATTAACAGATAAAATCTGTATCATTATATAT
>Ga0255442_1085_pt1 | contig 8572 bp, 6 predicted proteins | sample ANMaggSeSYBR02F6_FD_182635 | JGI IMG/M metagenome (GOLD analysis project Ga0255442, IMG submission 182635) | Sediment cell enrichment communities from methane seep in Santa Monica Basin, California, United Staets - ANME aggregate JGI... | ecosystem: Environmental > Aquatic > Marine > Cold seeps >... | reverse complement strand
ATGGGTAAAACTTAAACATAGAGGGAAAAATCCCCTTAGGATTTATACTCCAACCATCATCACTTAATAGGGGTTTGGGCAGTAATGGAACAGAAAACCGGGTTAAGGAGTCACGTCGAGGAACTGACGACCATGTTCCCGGAGTTCACCGCTTGGTCCAACATAGCGGAAAACCTCATTGAAAAAGCGGAAAAAACATTTGTTTTTTCCGCATCAATTTTAGTATATCAGAACCCTTGATTTTCAAGGGTTTTTTTATGCCTAAATTAAGAGGGTTTTTTCCGCACTTACTGTTTGACAAGTTTTGACTATCAACTATAATGACTAAAAGCCGTAATAATAAAATTGTGGGATCACTGATCCCACAATTGAGCCGAACATAGTATTAATTTAGTCAACAAACAAAAATATGCCAAAAAACAACAAACAGATAACCCCTTTCAATAATGCTGTTTCAGGTGTTCGAGACAGTAAGGATTACAAAAGCCTGCTCCAAGAGTTGCAAAGTATCCTCTCAAAAAGTCAAATTAAAGCCTATAAGGCCTTTGACAATATCAAAGTTCAAACATACTGGCAGTTGGGCGAACGGATTGTTAGGGAAGAGCTAAAGCATAAAGATCGAGCGGATTATGGAAAATATTTAATTGATAACTTAACAATTGATTTAAACACATCAAAACGAAGATTATATGAAATTGTAAGATTTTACAGAGCTTACCCAATTGTGCGGTCAGTGACCGCACAATTAAGTTGGACACATTATGTCAGTTTAATAGAAATAGATGAGGAGAAAAAACGAGCTTTTTATCAAAATAAATCAGTCTTGCATTCTTGGAGTGTTAGAGAATTAAAAAAACAGATAAAAAGCAGACTTTACGAAAACACTCCGCAAAATGAAATAGAAGAAATATTCAAAACAAAACTTCCTGCCACAGAACCGCAGAAAATTTTTAAAGGCCTTTATGATTTCAGCCCATTGGGATTGCAAGCTAATAGCGAAAAAGAGCTGGAAAATAGAATCTTGGGTGATTTTGAGCTTTTTTTAAAAGAATTGGGTGAGGATTTTGCTATTTTAGGCAGACAAACGCCCATTAAAATTGACGGTGAAACCCACCTGATAGATATAGTTTTATACCACCGAGGCATACCTTGTGTTGTGCTGGTTGACCTGAAAATTGGGAAACTAAACAGCCGTGACATCGGGCAGATGAATAAGTATGTCGGCTACTATAGGCGCAACAAGCAGTATGAGCATGAGAAAGACACTATCGGCCTGATTATCTGCCGGGACGCAGGCAAAGAGGAGATAATATACGCCTTGGACGGGTTAGAAAAGAAAATCTTTGTTGCCAAATACAAAGTCAAGCTGCCAAGCGAGGAAAAGATAAAACAGGCGCTCAAAGGGTTGTAGTTTTTAAAAAGATTAAATTGTCCGTGCATTGCACGCACAATTTATTAAGCCTGTTTTAACCTTGAAACATTTCCAAATTTTTATGGTTTTTATGAGCCCACCACAAAAAACAGTGGCGATCTACGCCCGCGTATCCACAGACAAGCAAGCAGTGGATATGCAGCTTTCCGAACTTCGCGATTTTGTTCAACGCTCCAACTGGAAAATCTGCAAAGAATACATTGATCAGGGATACACCGGCGCCAACACCAAGAGGCCGGCATTTACAGATATGATGAACCAGGCCAGGAAGAGAAAATTTGATATTCTTTTGGTCTGGAAGCTGGACCGCCTGAGCCGATCCCTGAAAGACCTAATCAACACCCTGGATGAATTAGGGCACCTGGGCGTTGACTTTATCTCTTACGACAACAATCTGGATACATCTACCCCGACCGGCAAGCTGGTCTTCCAGATTGTAGGCGCTGTGGCTAAATTTGAAAAGGATATTATCCGGGAACGGGTAAAAGCGGGTTTGGAAAACGCTAAACGCAAAGGCAAGCGTTTAGGCAGACCCCCAATCCCAAGAGCAACCTTTCAAAAAGCGAAAAAACTTCGGGCAAAAGGATTGTCTTTTAGGGAAATAGGCAGACAGTTAAATATTGATGAGGGAACTTTTAGAAAAAGATATAAGACGGATGAAAGTGAAGAATAACGGCCTTCATTTATTATAATGTAGTGATTGTAATCACTACATTTATGTTTTCGTTGGGCCAATACTGAAGGATTTAATATTTTTAAACAAGGAGAATAGTATGAAGAAAATAAATATTATTTTACTGGTTTTGGGCTTGCTGTGTGTTCCTTTTTCTGCTTACGCCCTTGAAGCAGGCCTTAGAGGATACTACTGGCTTCCAGAGTTAGACGGAGATGTTACGGTTGATGAGGGCGGTGTCCTCGGCACCAAAATAGATTTTGAAGATAATCTTGGAATGGATGATGAAGACTATCCTATGGTTGAGGCATTTGTGGGTTTTGGAGATCACCATTTAAGCGTATCTGCTATGCAGGTCGATTATTCTGGATCAGAAACTCTTACAAGCCAGATAGTCTTTAAAGGAGAAACCTATGCAATAAGTGAGAATGTCAAGTCTTCTTTGAAATATGACATGGTAGATGCCGAATATCAGTACGACATCATTGACCTCGAAAATATCCTGGCAGGTTTTTCCGCAGGTGTCATTGGCAAAATAAAGTGGGTTGATGGAGAAGTGGCGATCAAATCGACCACAACGCCGACGCTGTCCAAAAAGGAAACGTTTGCCGCGCCCATTCCCATGGTTGGAGTGGGGGTTCATGTTGCGCTTATCGCCGACATCTTAGAGGCTCGCATAAAAGCAACCGGTATAGGCTATTCAGGGAACACTCTATATGATATTATGGGAGACATCTCATTTACCCCGTTTCCGTTTGTTGATATTCACGGCGGGTATCGTATCCTTCATCTTGATATAGATGTTGATGATGTGGAACTAAACTACGATATGTCCGGTCCATATGCAGCAGTAAGTGTGAGTTTTTAAATAATAGACGGAACTTAGCGGAAATTAGAGCGGAAATTAGGGACATCCTGGGGGTTTTGGCACAACGCCCCGAAAAGGTGTATTCCAAAGATTACACAGTCAAGTGCTGACCGCTCGGTGCTTGTGACAGCTCCTGAATGATATCTATCATATTGATGGCTTCGGGGCGTTGTGCCAAAAACCCCAAAATGGATTTCAAAAATTCCGAGGGTTCCTGCTTACAACCCCAGGATGGAAATTTATTGAGTTCGGTAGGCAAAAGTTTTTGTTCCAGTACCGAGATTTGTTAAATCAAGTTTGGCGGTTTCGAAGGACTGCTCAAAATACCCCTAAATCTGCCTTGTTGCACTTTTCGGGGGATGGGCAAAAAACTCCTACTACTGTTCAGCGCCAAAATGAAGGTCAACATATCCATTTATCTTGATTCTTGTCCATGAGGTGAAAATCCCAGGCAATAGCTTGATTTTCTTAAAATAAAACGATTCTACGAACAATTTCGCACGAATCGTTGCGGTCCCCCTAGTCGATATAGAATTTTAGTGGGAGCATCAATTTATTTTGGGGAATTTAGGATTTTTCTATATTGCAAGCAACGAATTATAATAGATATACTGGATTGTTTTGTTGGGTTGTGATATTTAAAAGATATCTACAATAGAATTGTTCGATCTTGGGGTTATGAAGTTGGCAAGTTATCTGAACTTCAAAACGTCTGGCTAAATAGCCTTATAGATTTTTAAAATCTTGGCGTGCAATTACTGGCTACACTTAATTTCTCAATATTGGCAGCAAGTTATTTAATTTAAAAATGCACATATTTTTTATTAAGTCAATCTTTATTGGCCCCAATTTGAGTGAGTTACATGACTACAAAATTGCACCCAAAAATGGATGATAAGCCATATAACCTATTGCAATAATAATTTTTTTAGCTTTTTGGGGAAAAATTTTACGGGAACTTCAGTCTAATGAAGAAGATTATCAAGAGTATCGAAAAGTGCTTGAGCCTTTCCCAATGGCACTTTTCTACATGCAAGGCATTCTTCACTTATCTTCGAGAACTGATAGAACATGAAGGGCAAAAGCATAGCTATCCAACCATCAATTTATACAGCACATGGATAGTCCATCCTGAAATCGACCGTTCACCTGAGGGCTTTGAGCTACTCAAGAGACTGACTGAGAGCATCTGTGACCACAACTCAAACCCCAAGTCAGTCGAAGATGGGGACATACACAAGAGAATCATCAATAGTTCTCACATTATCTTGCTACGGGACGAAGTCCGAGACTTACTATGTAGCAATGGCCTGAGCACGCATATCACATCAGACTATGGGGTGTGGAAAGGGATTCTGGGACAGTTGCTGGATGATCTTGCCGGAAAGACGATAAAAATGGCTGGTATGAGCAAGAAGAAGAAGCAAGAAATCCAAGATATTGCCCAAAACCGCGGACAACCAGAATGGGCGGTAACCGGGTTTGGCTTTTTTGCTGATGGCACAAGTCCAATGTGGGAAATTTTCACCAATGACCCCAAGATGGAATTTATCCGTCTCATTGGACCCGTAACACTACCAAAAGACAATGCCTAATCAAGCGGTTTCACCTGATCGCAGGGGTCGGGCTGCTTAGAAAGTTTTTGTATTTAACTCATATTTTAGCAATTAGCCATTTTTGTAGAAGTTCCTGTGCCAGGTGAACCGTAACACAACTGCTATATATAAAACCTTCGGACTTATTCACAGATAGTTTCGATAGTTATATGTAATCTTACGTTATAGCTTTACGCTACTGCTTCCTTTCAATATTTACACGGGGTGTGGCAAGGTTAGACGACCGACCAAAGTGCAAATTCCTGCATAGAAATAATCTATCCCTTCGGCGCTATGCACAGTACTAGGGGGACCGCAACGATTCGTGCGAAATTGTTCGTAGAATCGTTGCGCCCCCCCATTAGCATAGTTCATCGCTCATTCCCCCCTCTTCAATCATTCGTATTTCCCGATCCAGTTCCGCCGCCAGTTCTTTTTCTGTGGGAAGTACAAGGCGGTATTTTGAGGCAAAGAGCTGCTCGCTCTCTTTGAGAACAGAGTAACTGACAAGGGTTTCCTCTTTGTCATGACAGAGAATGATCCCGATGGTGGGGTTATCGTCTTCACCCCGTTTCAGATCATCAAACATGCGTACATACATATCCATCTGGCCAATATCCTGATGGGTCAGTTTAGTCGTCTTCAAATCTATGATAACGAAGCACTTCAAGAGGTAATTGTAAAAAACCAGATCAATATAAAAGTGGCTGGTTTCAGTACTGATACGAAACTGACGGCCGACAAAGGAAAACCCTTTGCCGAATTCCAAAAGAAACTCCTGAAGGTTATCAATAATCGCTTTTTCCAGAGCAGATTCTTTTAAAGTTTTATTCTCAGGCAATTCAAGAAATTCCAATATATAGGGGTAACCCCAACATTCGTGCAACCAGCCGCAAATTCATCAGAGAAAACCAACGTGCCTATCCGAAAATAAAAAACGACATTCGCCACAACCTCGCCGCAGACTAACTCAAGGAGCGAAGACGCTGATCTAAATGGTAATGTGGATGGGGTATCCAATTGACTTGGCTCCAGCTTTGATATCAATTTTACCAGATGAAATTTATGCTGTCAAATAGGGGGTGTTTTAGATATATCCCTGTATCCTGAAGTCAAGTTTGATTAGGAAAGGGGGAACGGGATGAAACGGTGTTGGACAGAAGAGGATCTGGCTGAGAGTTGGCTCATTTTGCTCAGCGAGCGGCAAATTATTGAGAACAAACGCGGTGTCACACGATTGGGCTTTGCGCTATTTCTCAAGTTTTTTCAGCTTGAGGGCCGTTTTCCTTCAGGACCTCAGGAAATTCCTTTAGAGGCAGTGCAGTTTGTAGCTCAACAGGTTGGGGTGGATCCAAACACTTGGAAGGATTACCCTTGGCAAGGCCGATCTTTCGAGTATCACCGGGCCAGTATCCGGCAGCACTTAGGCTTTCGAGGAACAACTGTTACTGATATAGAGGCACTGAAAGTCTGGTTGATAGAAGAAGATATTCTAAACCATGAACACCGGATGGAACGGCTTCGAGAGACCATTCTTGACAGATGTCGAGCACTTCGTATTGAGCCTCCCACCCAAAAACAGATCCACAGGTTGCTCCGTTCCGCCCTGCAAGAGCATGAGACCAGCTTTTGCAACAACATCTTCCAGATCATTGACTCCGCGACGTTGGAGCGGTTGGGTGCCCTTCTCGAAGTTAAGCCTTCGGAGGAAGAGGAAGGCGAGCGGACAGTTTGGCAGAGCATAAAAGCCGAACCCGGCAAGGCCGGACTGAATAGTGTGAAGAAAGCTGCATCGCGGTTAAACCTGCTACGTGAGGTCGGACTTTCGGCCGACCTGTTCAAGGATGTTCAGCCGAAACTGTTGGAGCGTTATGCCAAGCGGGCTGCCGTGGAGGAACCCTTCGAACTTAGGCGCCATGCGGGACCACTCAAAGCCACCCTCATGTCAGCCTTCCTGCATCGCAGGAGTGAGGATCTCACCGACCACTTGGTGGACCTTTTGGTAGAGACTGTCCACAAAATGGGCAGAAAGGCCGAACGTCGGATTGATGCCGGATTGGGTGAAGCCCTCCAGAAAACGGCTGGCAAGATGGCGAAGTTGTATCGCATGGCAAAAGCCGCTGTTGATGCGCCTAGGGGCATAATAGAGGAAGTGATCTTTCCGGCTGCACCCGAGAACTGGCTACTCACCCTCATCCAGGAAGTCGAGAAGAGATCGGATTACAGAGGAAAGGTCAAGACGTCACTGCAACGCTCCTACCGCTTTCATTATCGCAGGATGGTTCCAGAATTGCTGAATAACCTGGAATTCCGATGCACCAACGCCAAGCATCAGCCAGTGATGCAAGCCATAGAGGTTCTAAAGTCCAACCTTACGCACAAGGGGTCATCCTACCCTAAAGAAGTTCTGGCTCCTCTTAAGGGTGTTGTCCCGTCCGGCTGGATGCCGCTAGTGGTCGAGGAAGAAGGTGAACCTCACAAAATTAACCGGATTGCCTACGAGATCTGCGCCTTGAAGGCGCTCCGAGAAAGACTTCGCTGCCGTGAGATTTGGGTTGTGGGAAGCCGTCGGTACCGGGACCCCGAAGAGGATTTACCCCAAGATTTCGAGTGTCGGAAAGCTGCCTACTACGAGGATCTCGGCGTCCCACCGGATCCGAAGGTTTTTACGGCTGCGCTTCGGGAGGAAATGACCAGACACCTAAGAATGTTGGATAATCAAATGCCTATTAATCTCAAGGTGAAGATCCTCCGTAAGAAAAATGGTAATCGGATTTCGATATCTCCTTTTAAGGCCCAGGCTGAGCCAGAGAGCCTGATGAAGCTAAAACAAGAGATAAATCTACGCTGGCCTGGGACGGGCTTGCTTGAGGTGCTCAAGGAAACAGACCTGCGGGTGAACTTCACACGTTACCTTCGAAGTGGAACCGAGCGTTTTCACTTGGACAAGGCCACCCTTCGACGAAGGCTTTTGCTTTGCCTTTTCGGACTTGGTACCAACACCGGCATCAAAAACATGGAGTCAGCGCAACAAGCCGACTACAAGGACCTACTCTATATTCGACGTCGATTCCTTTCCATCGAAGGCCTGCGCCAAGCCATTGCCCAAGTTGTAAATGCCACGCTTGCCGTGCGACTGCCACAAATCTGGGGCGATGGTACGACGGCTTGCGCCTCCGATTCTAAACAATTCGGGGCCTGGGACCAGAACCTGTTGACCGAGTGGCACCTTCGCTACGGAGGCCGTGGTGTGATGGTTTACTGGCACGTTGAAAAAAATGCCGCTTGTATTTACTCTCAGTTCAAGCGAGTTTCCTCGTCGGAGGTCGCCGCCATGATTCAGGGCGTTTTGCGACACTGCACGGAGATGGAGGTTGATCGGCAGTATGTGGATAGCCATGGCCAAAGCGCAGTGGCCTTCGCGTTTTGCCGTATGTTAGGCTTTGAGCTAATGCCGCGCCTGAAAGGTATCAGCAGGCAAAAGCTCTGCAAGGCGGAGGTAGGCCAGAGCTTTCAGAACCTGAATCCGGTGATGGCTCTTCGTGCGATCAATTGGGAGTTAATCGAAGAGCAGCTTGATACTATGGTAAAACACGCAGTGTCGCTGAAACTTGGCATGGCCGATGCTGAGAGCCTTCTGCGCCGCTTCACACGGAAGAATGCCCAGCACCCAGCTTACAAGGCCTTGACTGAGCTCGGTAGGGCTATCAAAACCATCTTCCTGTGCCGCTACCTGGCCTCGGAGGATCTGCGACGTGAGATCCATGAAGGTCTCAACGTTGTAGAAAGTTGGAACAGCACTAACGGATTCATTTTTTATGGTAAGGGCGGTGAGCTGGCTACGAACCGTAAGGAGAATCAGGAGATAGGGTTGCTCTGCCTGCACCTGCTCCAAGCGAGCCTCGTCTATGTTAACACGTTGATGATCCAGCAGGTTCTCGTAGATCCTGCGTGGTACGAACAAATGACGGTTCGAGATCTGGCGGCTTTAAGTCCACTGATGA
>Ga0255442_1082_pt1 | contig 8641 bp, 8 predicted proteins | sample ANMaggSeSYBR02F6_FD_182635 | JGI IMG/M metagenome (GOLD analysis project Ga0255442, IMG submission 182635) | Sediment cell enrichment communities from methane seep in Santa Monica Basin, California, United Staets - ANME aggregate JGI... | ecosystem: Environmental > Aquatic > Marine > Cold seeps >... | reverse complement strand
GCAACGTCTTAGGGGCTGTCGCCAACATGGCGAAGCTCCAAGAGGTGGAGGAGTATAACTGTTTTTTCTTTTTAGCGGATTATCACGCCGGTACTACTTAAAGCGGACTCAGGTGTATTTGCTAACCAGCTTAAACTTTAAAATTCTGAACATAAGCCAACATATTCATTGTCATCCTCTGACCAACCCGATATGTATAATGATCATTCTTAAGTGCCATGTTCTACCTCCAATCTTTCAATAGCTTTTAAAACCTGTTTGACTTGGTATGCTTTTGCTTTGCCTTTATAATTTTGGATAACTACTCCATAGAGCATTAAATCCTCTTAAAGGCATTTTGTTCCTCCTATTTGTATTTTAGTTATTATGTCTTTATAAGATTAGGCTACAAGCAATATCCTTAGATCCATAACATTTGTATTTGTTGGGCCGGTTATTAACAGATCATCCAGTTTTTTAAAAAAATGATAGGAATCGTTGTTTTCAAGAAAATTGTAAGGATCTATTCCCATATCTTTGGCTCTTTTAAACGTATTGTTATCAGCTATTGCTCCTGCGGCATCAGTAGGCCCGTCTGTGCCGTCTGTGCCTCCGCTTAAAACGACTATGCTGTCAGCGCCTGCGATGTCTATTGCTGCGGCAAGAGAAAATTCCTGATTTCTACCACCAAGCCCTTTTCCCTTTAAAGTCACTGTTGTTTCACCGCCTGAAAGTATACACGCAGGAGGAGGCAGGGGATTGCCGGTTTTGATTATTTCTTTTGCTATTGCTCCATGAACTTTCGCTACCTCTCTTGTTTCGCCTTCAATCATGGAAGAGAGTACAATGGTTTTGTATCCCAGAACTTCAGCGTGTAGCTTTGCGGCCAGCATGGCTTCCATATTACTTCCTATTACAAGATTGTATGTTTTTTCAAAAACAGGGTCTCCGGTTTTTGGAGATTCAGGCAGTTTTCCTGAAATGCCGGTTTTGATATGGTTTATAATGTTTTCAGGCAGTTTTTTTATTATATTGTATTTCTCAAAAATTTTTATGCAGTCTTTATAGGTGGTCGAATCCGCTACTGTGAGCCCTGATGAAATAACATCAAGATCATCCCCAACTACATCTGAAAGTATAAGTGAAACAAGCGTGGCAGGATGTGCGGCAAGCGCAAGCCTTCCGCCTTTTATCATGGAAGTATGCTTTCGTATTGCATTGATTTCATGAATACTTGCACCGCAAGCAAGAAGTTCTTTTATGGTTTCCTGCTTATCCTTTAATGTAAGTCCTTTATAAGGAAGGGGAAGCAGTGCGGAACCTCCCCCTGAAATCAAACATAATACCAGATCATTCTTTTTTGCGGAATGCGCAAGGTCAAGGATAGCGCTTGCTCCGTTTTGTCCGTTTTCATCGGGAATCGGATGTCCGGCCTCTATCAATTTGATTCTGTCAAGATGCGCTACATGTTTATATTTAACATTAATAATTCCTTTTGTTATTCTTTCCCCGAGAATGTCTTCTAAGGCTGCGGCCATAGGTGCTGACGCTTTTCCTGCGCCGATTACAAAAAGGTTTTTATACATTGAAAGATTGTAAACATTGTCTCCAATAAAAAGGCGGTTATTTTCAAGCCGGCAATATTTTTTTATGGCAGCACCTGGCTCAACGGCCTGAAGACCTTTTTGGAAGATGCTTACAGCGTTATTTCTCATTCCGGCAATATGGTTTGATTCTTCTTTCATGGTATAATATTAAAAAGTTATGGACATATGTTAACAGCTAACCTAAAGTGAAAATGTAAGTTTTTCAATGAAAATTTTTAAGTCACTTAATATTTTTGCGGACATGGTTCTAACTTCGGCCAATCATCAATCATCAATCAACAATTTCTTGTGAGGAACCATGGAAAATAAAGATCTGTCTTACCTTAAAGGACAGTTTATAATAGCAATGCCGGCCCTTAATGATCCGAATTTTTTTCAGACTGTAACTTGTATTTCAGAGCATAATTCTGATGGAGCTGTTGGCATTGTTGTGAACCGGGTTCATTCCGGTCTTTCTGGAAAAATGATTTTTGATGAGCTTAAAATGGATTATATATCTGGAGCAGAGAATATAAAAATTCACTTGGGCGGGCCTGTCCATATAGGCGAAATATTTGTGCTGCATGGCCATCCCTTTGAATGGGAGGGCTGCCTTATGGTTACTCCTTCTCTCGCTATGAGTAACACTATAGATATTTTAGACGCAATAGCTATGGGCAAAGGGCCTGAGTCGTATATAATTTCTTTGGGATGTGCCGGCTGGGGGCCGGGACAACTTGAATCAGAGATTAAGAATAATACATGGCTTACATGCCCTGTTTTTGAAGATGTTGTTTTTGATATTCCGGTTGATGCAAGGTGGGATGAAACGGTAAGAAAGATGGGTATAGATCCGTTTTTTCTATCAGACACTGCAGGCCATGCCTGATTTTCTGATAAAGTAACGGTTCACAGATATTTTAACCATCTGTTTTTTTTGGTTTTGGTTTCTTTTTTTTAAGACAGACTTTGTCTTTCCTTACAAATGCACAGAGTTTAGGATTGTAATACTCTTTACAATTTAATGGATTATAGAGCGGACATTCAGGATGTTTTTCTGACATATATCTTTTTCCCCCTTTGAATTATTATTTTATAACATAAAATAATAAATTTTACAACATAGTATGAAATAAAAGTTTCTAAACAGGAGGTTTTTTAAGATGGGAGCTAATAATACCAGAATTATTGCTGTGGCAAACGAAAAGGGAGGGGTAGGAAAAACAGTAATGGTTATAAATCTTGGAGCAGCTCTTTCCCTTGAAGGAAAAAAAGTTCTTATCGTTGATATGGATCCGCAGTTTAATGCGACTAAAGGGCTTGGCGTTGATGTTGCTGAAGAAATGATGACCACATATGACATCATTAAAAATAAGTCTGATAACGCATCTGATGCTATTTTAAATACAAAATGGAAAGGACTTGATTTGATTCCTTCTCATGTTGATCTTGCAGGTGCGGAAATTGAACTTGTAGATGTGGCCGGAAGGGAAAACATGTTGAAAGAAGCTCTTGAAGGCATTAGCAAGGATTATGATTTTATAATTCTTGACACACCTCCAAGTCTTTCGCTTCTTACCGTTAACGTGCTGACCTTTGCAAAAGAAGTCCTTGTGCCGTGCCAGACACAACCTTACGCATATTCCGCCCTTGATGAGCTTTTTGATACTATTTTTGCAATAAAGGAAGAAATTAATCCTGATCTTAACATTACAGGAATTGTGCCGACTTTTTTTGACAGGAGAACCAGGGTCAGCCAGAGTATAATGGACAGGCTTAAAAATGATGACAGATGTTCGGATTTGCTTTTTGATACAGTTATCAGAATAAACACTACTATTGCAGATAGCGCTGATGCCGGCAAGCCTGTAGTTTTCTACAGAAAAAGCAGCTATGGATCATCTGACTATATTGAACTTGCCAGGGAGTTGATGGCACGCAATTAGTTTGAGCTTATTTGTAAAAAAGCTATTAGCCATTAGCCATTAGCTGTTAGCTGTTAGCTCTTAGCTAAAGGCTAACTGCTAAAAAACAAAGCTAAAGGCTAACTGCTAACAGCTTAGTCAATTTTCGCATTATAAAGGCGCAGGCTGTTTGTTACGACGGAAATGCTGCTTAGTGCCATGGCCATGGCTGCGAGTATAGGATGCAGTTGTCTCAAGAAGTTTGGAAATATATCAAAAGGCTGGAGAATCCCTGCGGCAACCGGAATCAGAATTGCGTTGTAAAAAAAAGCAAAAAAGAGATTCTGTTTTACTGTATTCATGGTTGCTTTGCTTATACTGATAGCCTTGGGAACACCGTTTAAACTGCCGCTTGAAAGAATTATATCGGCTGTTTCAATTGCCACATCAGTGCCTGTTCCTATAGCTAATCCCACGTCCGCCTGAGCAAGGGCAGGTGCATCATTTATACCGTCTCCCACCATACCTACTTTATTTTTTTTCTTCTGCAACTCTTTTATTTTCAATGATTTTTCTTCTGGAAGCACTTCTGCAAAAATTTTATCAATATTAACTTCAGAAGCAATTGCTTGTGCTGTTTGAAGATTGTCACCAGTGAGCATTACTATAGAAAGATTTTGACTGTGAAGCCGGCTGATCGCTTTTTTTGATTCCGGCTTCAGGGTATCAGATACTGCAATTAAGCCGCACAACTCATTGTTCTGTATGAGAACCATTACAGTTTTACCTTCAGATTGAAGGAGATCTACCTTATCTTCGGCTTTATCAATATTGATTCCCATTTCCTGGAGCCATTTAGGTTTTCCTAATAACACAGGGATACCATTTATCTTTGCCTCAACGCCAAGACCGCCCGAGGCTTTAAAATCTTCGGGTTCCAGTAGATCAATACCTCTTTTTTCCGCTTCATTTACTATAGCTTTTCCAAGCGGGTGTTCTGATCCTTTTTCAACAGAGGCTCCTAATTCTATCAGGTTGTCAACGGTCTCGCAGTTAGGATGAAAAGGGACAATATCAACCACAGCGGGTTTCCCCATTGTAATAGTTCCGGTTTTGTCCAGCACAATAGTATTGAGTTTGGTTGCCATTTCCAGTGCTTCGCTGTTTTTAAACAGGACTCCCCTTTCAGCCCCTTTACCTGTGCCTGCCATTATAGCGGTTGGCGTTGCAAGCCCCAGGGCGCATGGGCAGGCTATTACAAGGACAGCCACAAGCCTGATTATGGCGGAGACAAACTCTCCTGTAATTCCCCACCACAATACAAAGGTGAATAATGCTATAGCTATTACCAACGGAACAAATATTGCCGCTATCCGGTCAGCGAGAGCCTGTATAGGTGCCTTGCTGCCCTGTGCTTCTTGAACCAGTTTTATAATTTGGGCGAGAGCGGTTTCCTTGCCGACGCGGGTTGCCTTGAATTTTAATAGCCCTTCTTTATTAATTGATCCAGCTACGACTTGTTCACCTGCTTTCTTGTCAACAGGCAATGGTTCGCCGCTGAGCATTGATTCATCTACTGCTGATTTTCCTTCGATCACAATTCCATCAACCGGGATTTTTTCTCCAGGACGAATAATGACCGTGTCATCCTTTTTTACCCGGCTTAAGGGCACCTCTTTTTCCACCCCTTTTTCTATGATTGTAGCTGTTTTTGGCTGGAGGCCGATTAGTTTGCGGATAGCTCCGCCAGTTCTGCCCTTGGTTCGGGACTCAAGCATTTTGCCCAGTTTGATGAGGGTAATGATAACTGCAGATGTTTCAAAATAGACATGACCGCCCAGGGAATGAAAGATTAAAATTGCAAAAGAATAAAAATAGGCAACCGATGAGCCCATAGCAACAAGTACATCCATGTTTGCGCTTCGATTTTTAAGACTTTTGAACGCTCCAGTATAAAAATCCCATCCAGTATAAAATTGTACAGGTGTGGCTAAAGACAGGAAGAGCCAGTTGACCCAGGTTTGATGGCTCCACATTCCAATTAGATTAAAATCCCTTCCCATGCTTAACATAAAAAGCGGCAAGGCAAATAAAACGCCGACAGCGAACTTGCGCGTCTGGCTCTTAATTTCGATTTTTCTGGCAGCTTGCTCTGCATCTTCTGCGTCTATCGGGTCGTCCGGATGTATTGCGCCGTAGCCGGCTTTATTTATGGCGGATATTATATCATTTGTGCTTGCAATAGAAGGAACATATTCAATAAATGCCCGTTCAGAGGCAAAATTTACTGAAGCATTAACGATTCCCGGGACCTTTTCATTGATAACTCTTTCGATATTCATGGCGCAGTTGGCGCAAGTCATCCCGCTAATAGGTATGGTAATTTTTTGTTCGGCCATAAATAAACCTTAGTCTCAATCTGTCATGCTTGATAGGCGGTTAGAAGTTTTTCCAGATTGTACCTTGCAAAGTCTATCCCCGGATCTATGGATAGGGCGGTTTCGTAATATTGAATTGCCTCAACCGGCTTGACCATTTCGCGGTAGTTTGAGGCAATGTTGGCATAGTCTATGGCCGAGCCGGGATTAATTCGGAGAACTTTTTTGAAACAATCTATAGCCTTTTCATGTTCCTTGAGTTTGAAATAACAAAATCCCATTGAATTATAAATATCAGTTCTTTCAGCGTCAAGCTCTTCACCTTTCATAAGAACTGAAACAGCATTGCGGTATTCTCCCATGTCTTTAAGACAAATACCCATATAAGAGTAAATGCTGGGTATATCCTGGTCCGCAGGCTCAAGTTCAAGCGATTTTTTAAAGTAGGATAGGGCGGTTCCCGGATCATTTATGGCAAGAAGGCATGATCCAAGATAGAATTTGATATAGTACTTTTCAGGAAGAATATTGTCGATATTTTGAAGCTTAGATACAGCGGTTTCCGGATCATATGTGTTGGCAATATGCTTGGTTGCAAACATGCACACGCTGTTTCCCAGAGCCCTTTCTCTGAAGTGTGCACCTGGAATGATTGTATAAAAGGCCGGTATTTCCAATTCCGGATTCATTGTGTTTATAACAATTACTTCCATGCCTTTTTCTTTAAGAGCGGAGATACAGCTTTCTATTTCGACTTTAATATTATTATCAGAAAGATCAGGAAGATCTTTAATATCAATCTCATTTTCCGGCTCATTTTCCGGCTCATTTTCCGGATTAATTACAAATTCAGCTTCTTCTATTCGTTTGAACTTGGGAAGACCGCTTGCAACGTAATTTGAGCTGGTATTAAAATCACCTGCAAGCTGAGCAACTTCTGTAAGGGCGCGGCTTAAAGATTTCTGAGGGTTAAGAGTTGTCCCTGCCGTCCAGACGATTTCACTGGTTTTTGGAAATGTCAGCGGGTCGTATGCCAGAACACCTGCAGTAGGAATACCGGTTTGCAGGGAAAAATCTGAAATATATAATTTTATACCTGCATTTCTATATTTTTTTATCAATTCAACAACAATGGGATCTGTTGCCGAATCCGCTCTAATTGAAGGCACGTTCAACTTTTTATGACTTATTATTGATGATACATGCCTTTCCACAACTTCACACATGCCCTGAGAAATCGCTTCTTCAACACAATTGCCGGCACATGCACCGTTAAACTCGTTAATCGTGAAAAACCAGTCAAATGGAATCAGTATTTCTTTGTTCTGTGTCAGATTGAATGCTTTTGTCCATTTAAAAGGAAGATCTTCAAATATTTTTTCTGCAATTTCCAGATCATCGGAATCATCGTTGACGGATTGCGCAATCATCTCAAACGGAACTGCTTTATCTTTTATGTTGCGATACTTTTCAATTAAAAAATTTTCCGGATTATTGCGAAAGCTGAACAAACTGAATCTTTCCGCCAGCTCCATTACAGCACTCGCCTCGGCCTGATGGGTAGTTCCCCCTTTCCCCATCTGTTTTCTTGTTCCGGTTAAAGCATATGCATCATTACCGCAAATGCTGAAATAAACAGGGATATCAAGCCTTCCATTATCAATTCTTACAGTATCTTCCAGAATATCAAGGTCGATTTTTTTAAGTTTTTCCTTGAACCTCTTAACTGTTTCTTCAGGCGGTAATATTTTATCCTGGTCAATGTTATTATACTTAAATGCATCAGTTAAAATAATTTTGTTATCCATAATTAATTATTATTCCTTTTATTCTAACAGGTTAGCGCTGTTAAATATTATTTTTTTGGACAGGATTTACAAGATATTCAGGATTAAAATTATCGAAACTTTTCCTGTTAATCCAAATCTAAATCCTTATACCTTGACACACACATTCTTCATGTTGTGATTATATTTTATGATTTACTGGATAGCTGCAATGAAAGTTGGCTTTGTTTGTGCACTTTAAATAAAATCTTGTTTATCCTGTTATCCTGTCAGATTTTTTTCAAAAGGCTAAATCGTTACCATTTTATTTAGATTGACCCGATTTATATGATTTGATATAAGAATCAAATCGTTTTGTGGGGATGTAACTCAGTTGGGAGAGCGCGGCGTTCGCAATGCCGAGGTCAGGGGTTCGAGCCCCCTCATCTCCACTTATGCTTTCCCCTATCTTCTTTATACCTAAATTGAGCTATTTTTGGCTCGATCTGTACTGATCTCTTGCGCATCAAGGATTCGCGAAAATCCTCGACATATCCACGGGTATGCCTGCGGTTTTAGCAAACCCTTATGCATCAAGATCTCAGCACATTTCTTCCCCAAAAATCGCTCAACTTAGGTTATACGAAATTTTTTTATGAATTAAAACCAAAAAGTAAAGGAAAAATCAAAAGAGTTCGAGCTATGCGACAAGCTCTTGTTCCAGAATTCGGATGATCTCGCAGGTTTGCCATATTCCGGCAGCGGGATAACCTTTATTGTAATAGGCATGGAAGAGACAGTAATCCGCTCCTTTTTCCCTGATTCCGGAAACAGGGAAATATATTATATATTATGGAAAGGAAGTTCCAGTTGTTTAGGAGCGTTATCAATATCCTCAAGGTTTTGCTGATTGACTGGCTCTTTATTTAAAATTCTTACAAGCTTTTTGTAGTCATTTACCGTAACCCACCCCATATCTTTTTTTATTTTTTTATCACATATCAGGCGTTTCAGATAAAGGCCTGCAT
>Ga0255442_1078_pt1 | contig 8812 bp, 9 predicted proteins | sample ANMaggSeSYBR02F6_FD_182635 | JGI IMG/M metagenome (GOLD analysis project Ga0255442, IMG submission 182635) | Sediment cell enrichment communities from methane seep in Santa Monica Basin, California, United Staets - ANME aggregate JGI... | ecosystem: Environmental > Aquatic > Marine > Cold seeps >... | reverse complement strand
GAAATGTATTTATGATAGGTGCTAATGAATACGTTACGATTAGGTCCTATTTTTTGTTATTTTTTGATTTTTAGCAATAATATGCACCTAAACAACTGTAATAGTTAGAATTTACTTAGAATTTCAATTAAAGGATTTGTAAATGAATTTTTTATAAATACACGCCTTAAATATCTCATAAATCAAAAAATAACGAATATACTCTGGAATGCCAGAGCCTCACTTGCCTTTTTTTCTTTGTGAAATACCATCAATATGCCTGAATTCATTTTCTGCGGTTTTAATGTCATTCAGTCTCTTTATTTTCTCCTGGTCAATGAAGGTCATTGTTATTTTCAATTGGTCAACTCCCTATAAATTATTCCTATTGTAACGCCGGGCTTTGTTTCCCGCCTTTAAGAAAATGCTCACTTTGTTTGCATTTTCTAGGCCTACAGAAAAGTATATACTTTCCTATACGTTAAAAAATAGTTCGTTTTTCTGACTAAAAACATTTTGATACCAGATATGGTAATTAATCTATATTTATTATATTTTGAATTCGTAATCTATTTCTGATGTGTAGTAAATTATTTATGCGGAAACACCCCATCAATAATTATGACTTGGTATAGCATAGATGCTATGGATACAGCACTGAAAAGGACTAAAAGTGCACTGATCGAACCTTTTAATTTCTGGAAATGGATCAAAATTGGAATAATCATCTTCTTCATTGGCGGCAGTGGAGGAGGAGGGGGGGGCGGTGGATCCAACTTTGGCGGTTCAGGTCAGGGTTTCAGTGGAATTGGTGATGGCGGAGAACCAGTAATTACAGATTCCCAGTTTTCGGAATTTCGTGAAACGTTCACTCAATTCCTGGACACTAATTTGATATTTATCCTGTTAGGGATCGGATTTTTCATAGGGATAATACTGCTCCTGTCCTATATTTCCAATGTCATGGAATTTGTCTTTGTGCATTCACTTGTCACCAATGTCGTGACATTCTGGGCATATACAAGTCAATACCTGCGTCAGGGTTTTAATCTGTTCATAATCCGGTTCGTCCTGGGTCTGGCATTTCTTTCCATATTAATAATTTCCATGCTGCCGATAGTCTTGCCGATACTGAATTCACCAGGTGATTTACATATTGGAATGTTAATCGGGGGTATTTTCTTATTGATAGGTGTTCTGCTCATACTTGCCATTATCAGCGGAATAATCGAGTCATTCATTAATCTCTCCATACCCATGTCCATGTACCAGAACACCGGCATTATTGCTGCTTTTAAGAAAGTCCTGGTTTTATTCAAGACCGACTGGAAGCAGATAATAGTCTACTGGGTGGTTAGGTTCTTCCTTAGATTAATAGTAGGGATCATTATGGCACTGGCAGCATTGATCCTGTTCATTGTAGTATTTGGCATCATTTCCATGCTGGGCCTGATACTTTACCTTCTATTGTCATGGGCCGGATTGGGCATAGGAGATGCCGTATTCTGGGTAATTATGGCACCATTCGGACTGGTAGCATTTGTTATACTATTCGTATTCTCACTGCTGGTGTCGGTGCCTGTACCCGTATTCATGAAATACCATATGCTCAGCTTCCTCAAGTCATGGTACCCCGAATCCGGAATACCTTTCTTTGAACTGGCTCAGGAAAAATAGTAAATATTCAATTGAACAACGGCAGGATATGCATGGTCTCATGTAATCTTGCCAGTTCTTCTTTTTGAGCAGGGCTAAAGTCTTTTGGGTACCAGGTTTCTACCACATCATCAGGGGACGGTCCATTTTTATAGACTTCGAACTCTGCGTTCATAATATTATCACTCTCATTTGTGTGGCCAAATCCCCAGATATGTCCCAGTTCGTGCAGTAAAATCGTGGTCTCTATATCATTCTTGGGCAGGGAACCCTTGAATATTATTATGGAATCGGCGGCATATGTGACACCAACCGAATACGGCTTTACAGAAGCTGCAGGCATACGATTCGAATAATCCTGGTCTTCCGGTTGCCATACAGTATCCAGGTATAGGATATATAGAGTGATGTTCCCACCAAACCATCCGGTCCGGTAGTCCCTGTTTTGTTCCTGGAGCATTGATGTTGTCTTAAAAAGGTCATCCCCGCGGATCACAGTTGGAACCTCATTTTCTTCAATATCCTGATTGAGGTATATCAAAACTTCCTTGCCTGAATACATCTCGATCTGCTGTTGCAGGGCTTCAACGGTTTCCGGTGCAGGTTCCATACCAGGCTGGTAGTCTATCTCAACAACAATTGTTTTGTATGGAGAGTATTTTGAAAGGTACAGGGCATTGTAAGACCCGGGGATGTGAATCTCACCATAATGGACATAAGCTGGCACCAGTATCAATACGACAGCCAATGCTAAAGCTATCACCAGTGTAGCAATATAAATGACCAATGTTTTTAGGACTGATTCACACATTTGATTGCTCAAATAATATAAATATTATATTATATATTATTTATTATAAATTAGCTGTTATTCATCCACATTGAATTCTATATTCCTGTTTTCCAGTTCCCTGATGATCTCCTGGAAGAATACGCCCTGTCCCTGTATGTGGATGTGGCCAGCTTCATGCAGGCGTCCTCCTTTCATACCGGTACTGGTGGTCAGGGTGCCGCACGAGGGGCTGCCTTTTACTCCGACCAGCCTGATACTGTGGCCTGCTTCATAGAGCATCTGGATGGTGTCTGCTGCAGGCTGTAGAATGCGGCGGCAAAAACGCCTGTAATTAGGGATATCCAGTTGCTCGGAAGTTATTTCCCACCGTTTAGGTCCAAGATAGATGAATTCCGGGCAGGGAAGTTGAATTATGCTACCTGTAATGTCCGGACAGCTGTGGGATTTCAGCCCTTTTAGCCGCACGTTGGGGTTTACCAGGCAGTGGGCGATCACCTGTATCTCCTGCATGTAAATGGGATAGGATACCATTGGAATTAACACTTTTCACTCCAGGCGCATCAGTTACATTTATATTTGAAATTCTAACCAGGTGTCCGGACTGGAGGCAAACAGCGCCGGAGCCGGTTATGAGCATATTACCAGACCCGAAGGGCAGGCGGCCGCCGGCAGCACTCACCACCACCCGAGGCTACCTCTCGCATGTAGAGCAGCTGGGCGCAGGTTGTATGTTAAGTGAAGGAATAAGGGGATTGATGGCGCATTTCATATACCGTCCATGCACATCCAGATACGCTCTGTTTATCGGCGTCCTACAAGAACAGGATTTCTACATCCCCTACACACTCAAAATCTTTATCCATAGTAGCCACTTTCAATCCATAATATTTAGCAGCAATATATTGATAAGCATCGTCAAAATCTAAATTCAGGCTTATATTTGCGTTTATAACTTCTTCATATGACTTTATTGGCAATGAAAGTAGTTCGATATTTGGCATGGCATCTTCGATAAATTTCTGAAAAATATCCTCTTTATTGTATCTGAACAGGATTACACCAATAGAGTGCAGAGTAAAATCTGTTATGTTTAGATTTCCAATATTGTCACCCAAAAACTTCTTACAGCTTTCCTTCTTTGCCTACTTCAAAAGTATTTCCAGTAATACATTAGTATCCACTAAAAACACTATCTCCACTCCAGGGCTTTGTGTTGCAACTCAAGGGAAGTGAACTTCTCCTTTATCTCTGATAAGCCCCCTTCCCAGTCAAACGTGAACTTTTTTGATTTGGTTATTTTCCCTTTATACTTCATTGAGATAAATTATATATAATCTAAAACTTCTCTCCTCAAATCATCTGGGAGCTCTCGCATTTTCACTTCAATCTCCGTTCCATACATGATTTTTACCTTCTCAATTATATTTTATCTCATCTGTTTAAAGGATGTCGCCTAATACGCCCATAACTGAAATCCCGAGCATAGATTTGGGACGAAGGCGGGCAGCAGAAGAGCGTAAGAAGGAATGGGGGCTGGAATTCATTATTCATAAGATACGGATTCACAACAATTTTCGCATCGAAAGACTGATAAAGTCCAGCAGAGATAACTTGCTGGAGGGGAAACTTAAGACTCTGGCAAAGTATAAACTCCTGATTTTCGACGAGATAGGGTACCTGTCTTTTGATAATGAAGATGCTTTTTGCTTTTTTCAGCTTGTATCAAGGCGATATGAGAGGAGATCGACTATTTTTGCATCGAATAAATCATACGAAAAGTAGGGTGAGGTATTTCATGACCAGATTATTGCTACGCCTGAGCTGGATTGATCATATCGACAACAACCCCTTGGTTATGGTAACTCTTACCAATCCCTACTGATTTATATAAAATCACATATATAAGAATATCTGTCCAGGTGAGAAACATACCAGAAATAAAAGTCAACGGGATAAAACTCTATTATAAAAAAAGAGGAAAAGGAAATCCCATGTATGTACTGCACGGGGGTCCGGGACTCGACCACAGGTACTTTGGCCGTTCACTGACCGGACTTGAAAGTTACCGTGAATTGTATTACATAGATTTCAGGGGGCACGGCAAGTCCTCAAAAGCTGATAAAAAAACCTATAACCTCGCTACTTTTACAGATGATATAAATGCCCTGCGTGAAGCTCTTGGACACGAGACTATTGAGATACTGGGTCATTCCATGGGAGGTTTTGTGGCGTTGTTGTATGCACTGCGCTACCCCGAGCATCTTGATATATTGATCCTGGTAGACACAACAGCAAAACAAACCGGCATAAAAGGGTATTATCCCTTAAAAGCCGTCCTGAAGTATACGAACCTGAAATACTATTTACAGTACAGGATGAAAAAAACAATTGACAGGGAATCCTTTGCCAGGGAGATTCTACTGAAAAGCTGGCCCATATATGTTTCTGACAGATTGCTTCCTGAATATTCGGATTATATTAAATCCCTGCGGGGTCTTAGTATCTTCTTTGAAATGCAGCAGGAATTACAATTGTTCGATGTAACTGAGGATCTTGAAAATATCCACCAGCCAACACTGATAATCTTTGGCGAGAAAGACCAGTTCATGGAAGGCGGGCGGCTGCTCAAGGGAATCAGGCAGTCCAGATTCTCTGTGATACCATCTGCAAAACACATGCCGTTCCTGGAAGATGAGAAATACTTCAACATGGTGGTTCGGGAATTCCTTACGGGCAAAATGTTATAATCTTTATGTGCTGGATTGTGCGGATTTAATGTGACCGTTTGAAGGATGGGAATAATTAATAAAGAAATGTTTTTTATCTTATCCCCCAATGTCTACCTATGCTTACCACCGAAGAACTCTCAGGCATTGTCGAGGTCATGGTTGTAGTATCTGAGGATGAGATAATCGACATCGCCCAGGAACTGGCATATTTACGGGACGATGAAACTCCTGATCTGGAAGACCTCAGTCAACTAATCACCCTGGCAATGAAGATACACTGGCTTGAACCCATACCCTCCACGGCAGTATTTAACAGTAACAGCCCACAAAGTTCAATGTTATATATAGCAGGACCTGCTTCATTTGGCACAGTGCCGCCTGAATTGAGCGAGATTATGGATACAATTGAATTTGAGGGATGCAGGTCCTTTGACTGGGATGTGGTCACTTCAAATATTATCCCTGATATGTCACGTAGACTGGACCGGTTGGAAGCACTGGTGGAGGACACTGCCGACGGGATCGAAAAAGTAGAAACAGAATACAGTGAACTGTTCAACCTTTACTATGATTATGATTTCTGGCTGCCCGGTGGTCTACCCGGAATCGGCGGGAGACTGGAAGACATAAGCCAGCGACTGAAAGAGATAAAAGAAGCAGATTAACAACATACTGAGGAACATATCTATGCCAAAAAGTAATATTCGCTACCAGTTAGGTAATCATGCTATTGCACAGGCATTAAACGATAGCGGGGTGGACCTTGTATCGGGCTATCCGGGCACCCCCTCATCTGAGATCATCGAGGCCCTGGCCCGGTTGAAACCGGATTGTCATGTGGAATGGTCCGTAAATGAGAAAGTTGCGCTGGAAGTGGCCATCGGTGCCTCATGGTCAGGGGGTCGCAGCGCAGCTACCATGAAACATGTAGGTCTTAACGTGGCTTCGGACCCGTTCATGACCCTTGCATATGCAGGCGTTAAAGGCGGCCTGGTCATAATCTCTGCTGATGATCCCGGATGCCATTCGTCCCAGAACGAGCAGGATAACAGGCGGTATGCACAATTTGCCCGCATACCCTGCCTGGACCCGGCCACGCCGCAGGAAGCCTGTGATATGGTGTCCTATGCTTTTAATTTCTCAGAAAAGTATGAGATGCCAGTGATACTTCGCCCCACCACCAGGGTGTGTCACGGCAAATCCGACATTACAATATCTGAAACTGAAAAACCAGGCAAAAAGATTGGTTTTGAGAAGAGACCGCAGCAGTGGGTGATGCTCCCTGCCCATGCCAGAGTGCGCCATAAAGTGCTAATGGAAAAACAGGATATAATGGCTGAAGCACTTAGTTCTTCAAAATGGAACCAACTGGATATTATTAAGGGCGCTGAACTGGGGATCATCGCATCGGGTGTGGCATCTGTCTATGCCAGGGAGGCCATAGAAAGGCTTGGTATCAAGGCATCTTTTTTGAAAATATCTACTTATCCGGTGCCCTTTAACCTGATAGAACAATTACTGGACTCGGTGGGACAACTGCCGGACCAGGTGGGACAGGTACTGGTGATAGAGGAGCTGGAACCTGTTGTGGAAGAGGCCGTAATATCAATATCGGGTACAAGGAATGTGGATGTGCATGGAAAAGACATGGTTCCAAGGAACGGGGAACTGAATGTATCGATCGTGGAAGCTGCCATATCAAAGGTTGCCGGTCTTGACCATATTCCCCATGTACCTGAAGGGTTGTCAGTTGAACTACCGAACCGTCCACCTGTCATGTGTCCGGGCTGCCCGCACAGGGCTACCTATTATGCTATGAAAAAGGCCTTTGGCAATTCAGCAGTATTCCCTGGCGATATCGGATGCTATACTCTTGGTGTCCAGATGGGGACAATGGATACCTGCCTGTGCATGGGTGCCAGTATCACCACAGCTTCCGGTATATATCATGCAGGTGAGACCGAACCGATCTGCTGTTCCATCGGCGACTCCACCTTTCTGCATACCGGTATTCCCGGGCTGTTGAATGCTGTATATAACGGCGCAGATATCACAGTCACGATCCTGGATAACAGGACCACTGCCATGACCGGGCACCAGCCGAATCCAGGCACAGGATTGAACGTACTGGGCGATGCTACGTTCATGGCCTCACTGGAAGATATTTCAAAGTCGTGCGGTGTGGAATTTGTGGGGGCGACCGACCCCTTTAATGTAAAAAAAACTATCGAGGTCTTCAAACAGGCCAGGGAGCATAAAGGGACAGCAGTGGTCATTTCAAGGCAGGAGTGCATCATCACAGCTCGCAGGCGTGGAATAAGGCTCACTCCGTTCACAGTCGACCCGGATGAATGCCAGGGCTGCAAGGCATGTATCAGGTTCGGCTGTCCTGCATCTTCGTTCATTGAATCCACAGAGGAGGGGCAAAAGGGGAAGGCTGTCATCGGTGAACTTTGTGTGGGCTGCGGGGTATGTGCCCAGGTATGCCCGTTCGATGCTATTAAGGAGGTCTCCAAATGACAGAATTCGATCTGGTAATTGTAGGTGTTGGCGGTCAGGGTACCATACTGGCTTCCGATATTGTGGGCATGGCTGCAGTGAATGAGGGGCTGCCTGTACAGGCTTCTGAGACACATGGTATGGCGCAGCGGGGTGGTTCTGTTATCAATCATGTGAGGCTTGATTGCAGATACGGCTCACTGATACCGGCGGGCAGGGCAGATGCTGTACTTGGTCTGGAACCGGCAGAGGGACTAAGAGCCATAGATTTCCTGTCACGGGATGGTGTGGTGGTAGTGAATACAAATCCTATTTTCCCAATTACTGTTCTGTCAGGTGCTTCTGTGTACCCTGAGGTGGATGCTGTGATGGGTGAACTGAAGGGGCGCTGCAAACACCTGGTGCCGCTTGATGCAGACAGGATAGCAATTGAGGCGGGTCATCCGTTAACAGCTAATGTGGTACTGATAGGTGCGCTTTCCAATTTCCTTCCACTGGATGTCGGGAGCCTTGAAGAAAGCGTAAGTAATCTGGTGCCGCCCAAAACCGTGGAAGTGAACCTGAAGGCTTTTAGGCTTGGGCGGGAGTCGGCGGGAGTGGATTAGATCAAAAGAAGAAAGACAAGAAAATAAGTTAATTCCAGCATTTTTGGGCCCCTATATCGTAACTATTTGGTAGTGTCCTAGAATAGACCGCATAACTTATTTCCTATAATATCCATTATTATTTTAGTGATATTACATGGCTAGACCTCGAAGTAAAATCGATATTACATGTCAGAATCCAGAATGCAAATATTTTTTTGTAGAGTCCGGGAAAGATATAATAAAGCGCGGAAAAAATAGAGCAGGGCATCAACAATATTATTGTAATCACTGCTGTCGTTGGTTTGTTGAAACCGCGAATACACCGCTGTATCATAAACATCTTTCGAAATCTGAGATAATCAACATCTGCAAACACCTTGTTGAGAAAAATGGTATCAGATCAATTGAAAGAATAACAGGCCACCACAGGGATACAATAGGAAATTTAATAGAAGATCTTGCCTTGCATGCTGAGTTAGTAAATTCTATTCTTCTTCATGATGTAAAACTTGGACAATTTGAAGTTGATGAAATGTGGACATTCGTAAAAAAAAACAAAAAAAAGTTGA
>Ga0255442_1067_pt1 | contig 9314 bp, 7 predicted proteins | sample ANMaggSeSYBR02F6_FD_182635 | JGI IMG/M metagenome (GOLD analysis project Ga0255442, IMG submission 182635) | Sediment cell enrichment communities from methane seep in Santa Monica Basin, California, United Staets - ANME aggregate JGI... | ecosystem: Environmental > Aquatic > Marine > Cold seeps >... | reverse complement strand
CTTAAATACTCCCATTTGACCCACCGGTTCCTACGCCTGCTGTAACAATTTTCCCCCTCGCTTAAAATGTTTATATAAGCTTTAACAAAGTATCATCCACCAAGTCATGCCTACAGTTTAACCTAACCTTCACCTGGCAATGGCACCTCAGAAAAATCCTCCACCCCTGATCCTTTTAAGTCCCTGCTGTCATATTCGTGTTCCATCACGCCCTCCTTGAGGATGATCACATAATCGGCAGAATTCTTCAGGGCAACAGACAGCCCGGGCTCGGCACCAAATAGTATAGTCTCCTTGCCGTGTTCATTGGCCTTTGACAAGAGGGGTTTGAAATCCGCATCCCTGGTCACCAGTGCAATAGTATCGATCACCGGACTGAACACCAGTTCCATGCCTTCTACAGCCAGCCTTACATCTACATCACTGGTACAAATGATAGGTTCAAAACCCTGGGTCTCAATTGCTTCCACCAGTTTATCAGATGCATACTGGTTCAAAAATACCCTACCTATCTTGATACTGCCATAATCCTTGAGAACATCCCGTATCTCTTCCAGGTCGATCTGGAACTCTTTTCTTAGCATATTCGGTCCATCTACGAGCAGGGCGATCTTACGCCGCCCTTTTTCCTTCTTGGAACCAAGATAATTGCGAATTGATTCAAAACCACTTTTCATAGGCTTCATTTCTAATCCCCTAATAAACTATATATTGGATATATGTGTTAATAAACTTGATAATTGAAAAGAATCTACACTATTGTAAATAAGTTTCGATTTTATTTCATTGTTTATTCAGGTCAAAAACCCATCGACTTACTCCTGGTGCCACATTACCACACCTGCGATAGAAGACCACATCAAACCCATTGTCCTGGTACTCTTTCAACAGTTCCTGGATCTGGTACTGTTTCCTGAACGTATAGAAATGCACTATTCCTCCCTGTTTTACGAGTCCGGATATCTCATATAGGAAATGGTCCATTCCGTAAGGAATAGGAAGTACAGCCCTGTGGAAACTGCCCCTGACCATATAAGGAATAAGGGATGCATCCCCGCATATTATGGATACCTTTGTATCGACCCGGTTCAACTTCACATTCTCTGCCAGCCACCTGCATGCCTTTTGGTTCTTTTCAACAGCCACAACACGGGCACCCCGTGAGGCGGCGGGCACAACATAGGGACCCACACCGCAAAATGGTACCAATATAGACTCACCGTCCCTGACCTGGGATGCTATCCTGAAACGTTCGTAAGAAAGATGTGGGTTAAAAAAGACCTCATTTACATCTAAACGGTAGCGAAACCCGTATTCCCTGTGTTCGGTCCTGGTAGTAGTACCTGATAGTGTCTCATATCTTCCCACCCTGTCCTCCCCTTCCAGCATGGATACTTTGTTAAGCACTGTCCCGATGTTGCCGTGTTTTGAGATAATTGCCTGTGCTATTTGTGCTTTATAATTATCCAGTCCTGGCGGTATAGAGATAATCGCTATATTGCCGATTACATCAAAACTGTTTGGCACCAGGTGTAACAACGGTTCAGGTACTATGCATTCCATGCGGGTTTTCAGGGTCATTCAACTTGCTCTATACTTTTGCGGTCAATTATAGTCAAAAACCAAACAATTCAAACTATCTTTGCGGACTTTGCGCTCTTTGCGGTGACCAAAATCATACACCGCAAAAGACGCAAAGAGCGCAAAGTGTTCAGGATATATGTCAAAAATATTATGTTCTTGACTATATATTAGCTTGCATCCAAATGATTTTATTATAACAAAACATCAGGTAGTTCGATGAAATTATCTGACGATATACGCACTCAATTGAAATTTGATGATAAAGGGCTTATTACTGCCATAGCCCAGGATCATGAGACGAACGAGATACTCATGCTGGCTTTCATGAACCTTGAAGCCATTGAAAAGACAGTAGAGACCGGGAAAGCTCATTACTTCAGCCGCAGCCGGGGTAAGCTCTGGCTCAAGGGCGAAAGTTCCGGTCATGTGCAGGTCGTACACGATATGTACATTGACTGCGATGCAGATGCTGTACTGATGAAGGTTGAACAACTTGGCGGTGGTGCGTGTCATATGGGATACCGGTCATGTTTCTACCGCACGCTTGAAGGCGATGTGATAAGCGAGAAGGTCTTTGATCCCGAAGATGTGTATTAGTCCTGGAAGATGGGGGTAGGGATATGAAACTGGTACTTGATACAAGCGTGATCATTGGAGGGCGCATCACTTCTCTTATCGATGCAGGGGAATATAAGGATTCTACTATAATCGTGCCCGAGGCTGTGGTGGCTGAGATAGAATCCCAGGCAAACCGGCATCGTGAGTCCGGGTATGATGGACTTGAGGAACTGGGCCGGCTTAGGGAGATGGCGAATCTCTGCATGATCGAACTCGAATTTGCAGGAAAGCGGCCGGGTCCCGCACAGGTGGAACTGGCAAGAACAGGCGAGATCGATGCCATGATACGGCAGGTTGCACTCGATTGCAGTGCCACCTTCATGACAGGGGATCGGGTGCAGTCCATGATAGCGGATGCCAGGGGCTTGGAAGTGATATTCCTGCCTCCTGAAAAAACCGAAGCCAAAGCTACTGCCATAGAGGAGTTCTTTACACCCGACACAATGTCAGTGCATCTCAAGGACGGTGTGGAGCCACTTGCTAAAAAGGGTTCAATCAAGGATATCCAGCTCGTCAGGATAGGTGATACTACCAGCACTGAGGACGAGCTCAGGTCAATGGCCAGAGAACTTATTGAAAGGACAAGAAGGGACCCTGGCAGCTTTATAGAGATGGAATACGACGGTGCGACAGTGCTCCAGCTTGGAAACATGAGGATCGCCATCGCCTCCCCGCCCTTTTCGGATGGCATGGAGATCACTGTGGTGCGGCCGGTGGCATTTGTGTCAATAGACGATTACAGGATGGCAGGGGAACTGAAGCAGCGATTGGCAGGCCAGCAGCGGGGTGTACTTATAGCAGGTCCGCCAGGGGCTGGAAAATCCACATTCGCCGCAGGGGTGGCAGAGTTCCTCCAAAGTTGTAACAAGATCGTCAAGACAATGGAATCACCCAGGGACTTGTCAGTAGAAGATGCAATCACCCAGTATTCGCCGCTGGAAGGGAGTATGGAGAAGACAGCAGATCTGCTGCTGCTTGTCAGGCCTGATTATACTATTTACGACGAGTTGCGCAAGACCACGGATTTCCAGGTGTTCGCTGATATGAGGCTGGCTGGAGTAGGCATGGTGGGTGTGGTTCATGCCAACAGGCCTGTGGATGCTATACAGAGGCTTATCGGCAGGGTGGACCTGGGTATGATACCACAAGTAGTGGATACGGTGATATTCATTGACAAGGGGGAAGTGGCCAGTGTGCAGGATATCAAGTTCACTGTAAAAGTGCCTCATGGTATGACCGAATCCGACCTGGCTCGCCCGGTGATCGCGGTGACGGACTTTGAAAGCGGCAGGGCTGAGTTCGAGATATATACATACGGTGAACAGGTAGTGGTAATGCCCACTGCAGGAACCAGGGAGACTGTCCCCTCTGCGTGGGGACTGGCTGCAGAACGTATACGCGATGAGTTTCGCCGTAAGGTGCACGGGCCTGTTAAGGTTGAATTGAGCGGGGATGACAGGGCCACCTTATGGGTCAATGATATTGACATTCCTGAAGTGATCGGCAAGGGTGGCAGGAACATCGAGACGATGGAAAAAAGACTGGGTATCCATATAGATGTCAGACCCCTGGACAGTGCCCAGGTGTCAAAAGGGGGGGAATCCGGAAAGACAATGGTTCCTGAAATCTCAATGAAGAAGAAACACATTATATTGAAATCGTGTGGAATGGCCGGGACGGACGTGGAATTGATAGTGGAGGGAGAACTCATCTTTACTGCTACTGTGGGGCGAAAAGGTGATATCAGGATTGTCAAGGACTCTGATATTGGTGATAAATTACAGAAAGCATTACATGATAAACTTAAAATCAGTATCCGAACACTCACCTGAAAATAGATATGTAGTAACTACTAAATACTTTATTGATATAATGATAAATTATTGTACAAAATGTGGGGGAAAAATGAACCTGTTAAGGTATCCATCACTGAAACGGTTTGACCACCTGGGCAGAAAACTCTTTATTTAAAAATGTATTGAATGTGGGCATGAAGAACAGTATGCAGAACAATGCTGTTAATTTTTTCAAAAAAAATCTGTCCGCTATCTCTTACAACTGATGTTAAATAATAAGTGTTAGTAAAAAAACTACATGCAGCCGGAAATGAAGTTAGCTGCCATCACTGGTACTGTATAGTTGTTCCCAACCATTACCGGACTGTATAGTTGTTATGAGAATACTGCATAGACCTCTTCGTGCGGATGCACAACAACTCCACTTTTGGTAATATCGTAGGGATGGATCTTCTTGCTGTGGTCAGAGCCGCGCATCTTAAATATTTCAAGGCTGCGCACCCTTACATTTTCCATCCTCTTGTAATACAGGGCAATTGTCCCCTCGGTCACGAAGTTCTCCACTCCGAAACGGCTGGGATGATCATCATCTACAACTTCGGATGTCATGATTGAAGTCAGACCCAGTATTTCCAGGGTGGTGGACAGTTTTAACAGTTCCACACGTATCTTGGCCGGGTCCTGGAGATAGAATCCAATGGATGTAGTTGAATCTATCACTGCCCGTTTGGCATCGATCTCTTCCTGGATCATAATGATCTGGTCCATCATGGAACGCATGTCAAAGGGTCTTACATCAACGTATTTTTCCTGTGACGGGATGCCGATCTTGGTTGACGCCGCATCAATAATGGCAAGTTTTCCATCATCCTCCAGGGCCTTCAGGTCCCAGCCGAATGCTTTTGCATTGTTCCTGATATGCTCGGGCCGCTCCTCTGTTGCTACTATGATGCCACTCTCATTGTATTTGGTGATGCCGTTGTAAATGAATTGAAGCGCAAAAATGGTTTTTCCCGAACCTGAAGTTCCTGATATCAAGTATGTGTGGTCCCTTAACAGGCCGCCTCCACAAAGCTCATCAAAACCCCCTATCCCGGTTGGAACGCGATCCAATCCATCATTAATATCCTCTGTATTTTCTTCCATCATGATTCATCCGTTGATTTTATAATTAGATAATAACACTAACTACATATATTCATTATGATTATGATAATACCTTAAGTTATCCCATGTATTATAGATAATAGTATCCATTGAAATTAGTTGCGAATATTAAGATGTGAATGCAAGATGTAAATGGATAATTATTTCCATGTAATGACCGTCTCAAAAAATATATTTAGACCATTATACTAACATTTATATCGTATAATATCAAATTTTGTATCCTATGGATAATACAATAGTCAAGTCTTCTGGTGAAACGGGTTTTGTAAATACCCCGGATACACAGGACGATGATGTACAATCATTAAATAAAAAGATCGAGCAGCTTGATGAGCAGAACGACCAGCTCCAGAAACGACTACTTGATGCTGCTGTAGCCAACAGCAATTACCTGCAGACCATACAGAAACTCAAGGAACAGGTAAACCAGTTGAAACTGCCACCCCTGTTCATTGCATCAATAATGGAAGTTATCAATGATATGGCACTGCTGCGCCAGCATGGCAGCAACCAGGAAGTTATCACCCGCATCCCGCCTGGAATGGCAGATGAAAGAGATGCATATATTTCAGTAAACCTGCTGGATGCTGCAAAGTCCAGCCGTGTGGTGGCAGTAGTGGGTGCAGGGCATAGGGAAGGTATACGAAGATATCTTGAACATCCTGATACCTTACCACCAATTAAACAACTGTTAGATGTACCTAAAAAGAGATTCGGTATTACAAAGATAGTTGGGCTGACCTTTGTTGCCCTTGCCTTTGCTACGTTCCTTTTAGTTATTCTCGGCATAATAAAAGGTGCCATATCTCCCTACATGTTATTGGTAGCTATGGGATACTGGTTTATCATCAACGGTGTCTTAAGCGCAGCCGGTGCTGCCCTTGCCAGGGGTCACCCTAAATCCATTGCTACAGCTTTTCTGGTGGCATGGCTCACATCCCTTAACCCTATGATGGCTGCAGGTTGGTTTGCCGGACTGATGGAAGCAAAACAGCGTACTCCAACTACAGACGATTTCAGGTCGATAATGGATGCTGAAACCATTCAGGAGATGCTTAACAACAGGTTGTTCCGCGTGCTTCTTGTGGCCGCACTTGCAAACCTGGGAAGCGTGCTGGGTACAATTATAGGGGTTATTGTGATAGTGAACGTGACAGGGATAAACCCCACAGATACCCTGCAAAATATTTTCGACAATATCGGTGCCCTGTTCACATTCCCACGATAGCAAAGGGAAGAGAGAATGACGGAATATATACTTCAAAAAACAGGTACCTTGCATCCTGACCAATTCCCGTGGTAGGCAAAACTACCCAATCGTCATGAATGTAATGTTGCAACTGCATTGTGTTGATATTATTCTTGATGATCCAATCCCGCTTTACTTTGAATCTAACTGCGGCATTCTCAATATATTCATTGTCAAGGTTGATATGGATATTATTGTATTCATATACCAACCCATTTTTGACGGATTTTGCCTCCTGGAATGGGGCATTCAATGATTCAACTGTGAGCTTAACATTTTTTTGTGTGGTCTTTGATTTGAAGTCTACAATAGTGATACTATGATTTGCTTCAAAGGCCTTGATCACCCTTTTGCCTTTCATCACTAAAATTGGGTCTGTCTCTGAAAATATTACATTTAAATCGTCATAATTCTTAGGTTTGGCTTTCTTAATTATTTCTTGTAGTAATTCAGGTATCTCAGAAGTTCCAGGTTTTGGTTCAGTTTCTTCTTTTTTGCCTGTTACTCCGGGTTTGAATATGGGTTTTACAAGGGGTTCTCCAGATTGAATCATATCTTCCTGTGAAGAAGATTTGTAGGATTCAGCTAATGTTGATGCAAGAGTGGGTTGTTTTTTTGAACTGTCCTTGTGGATTGTTTCAGATCTTGTGATGGGTCTCTCGATCAATTCTTTTAAAAATTCACGCATATCGCCCTCTTTCTTAGCTATTAGCGGTTGTTTTTTCATTACTTTTGCAGCAATAACTTCTGGTTCCTTAACGGGTACTGGTGTTTCATCGGGTACTGGTGTTTCATCGGGTACTGGTGTTTCGTCGGGTACTGGTGTTTCGTCGGGTACTGGTGTTTTAATGGGTACTGGTGTTTTAATGGATGCTGGTGTTTTAATGGATGCTGGTGTTTTAATGGATGCTGGTGTTTTAATGGATGCTGGTGTTTTAATGGATGCTGGTGTTTCATCGGGTACTGTTGTTGCATCGAGTGCTGATGTTTCAACGGGTTTTTGTTTCACTGCTTCTACTGTTACTTCAGGACTTGCTGGTTCTTCTTTCTGGTACTTTTGAGATAAACCGGACAGTTCAGAGGCAATTATAGCAGATACTTTTGATATGGGTTTAACTATTTCAGGTGGTTTATTTTCTTTTGTGGATGAAAGTGCTAATATTTTCTGTATTAGTGGTTTAATTGTTTCTGGTGATTTACTTTCATATTTCTCGATGTTTGATGTGGCAACTGTTACTACGAGATTGATAATTGAATGTTTCTCTTCACCATAATTACGGCGTCCGTAACTGATGGCATGATCCATTAATAAAATTAAAGAAACAAGTACCAGGATTATAATAAAAAAACCTGTTTCCTGGTGTGTCTCAAGCCATGCGGTTCCCAGATGGGTGGTATCAAGAATGAATAAAGTCAACCTTAATAGAACATAACCAAAGACGACAGTTCCACTTATGTGCAGTGCTTTTCTAAATAATGGATTTGCTAATACTTCATCTAACTTGATATTTTCCTCAGCCATCTAATCCTGCCTCCTGCTAATAAAGTATAAAGTTATCAAAGCAATCAATGCTGCCAATAACTGGAATCCGGGTACCTTTGAATTCCATGTTCCTGTCCATGTGACCGGTAAGGTGGTCTGTGTTATTTTAGGGGTGGGCTGTTCTGTATTACTCTGGGTGGGGGTAGTTATCATGCCAAGTCCACCGGGGTTTGCATTGGGTTCGCTGGTGGGGATAATTATTACTTCCCTTCCTGATATTGCCATGGGCCCCAGGCTTCCTCTAATGGGGAGGCTGGCTTTGAATTGATAGCTTGCGGAGTCTTCGCCAATTTTCTGGGTTTGCATCTTTTCCCATGTATTGGTATAGTCATTGTAACTATAAAAATTGATTGAGTTCAGGATGATGTCATTGTCCTTGACCCATGATCTGTCTACCATGAAGGCAATAGTTGGATCTTTCACGTTGTTCTCTGAGAAATAGCCAATGTTGCCAACCCAGACATTCAGGTTCTTAAATACTATGTTTGGTGCGTCTTTATCAACTATTGTAGAGGTATGGTTAAGCATCTCTACTTTTGCAGCCACTTTTCCAGCACTTATCAGACCTGTGAACTCGATATGCTGCACGTAGTTGCCTTCAAGTACGTAATTGTATTTTACATTCAAGTCTTTACCTACAAACTGGCGGTCTGTCTCAGTGCATACTATGTTCTCGAAGGCTTCACCGGATGTCCCACCGCCACCTCCTCCTCCACCGCCACTGCTTCCACCGCTGCCATCGCTGGTGCGTTGAACTGTTACTGAAATAATTCTCCAGTTTAGATTAGAACTTGAATCCGTGGCTGTTATGTTCAAAACATACACGCTTAATGCCAGAATTGTGTTATTTGTGATCAAACCTGTAGACGTATTTATTGAAAAATTAACAATATCGTTTATTCCATAGGTTATTGTCTGCGAATCAGTTGCAGTTACATCATAACTGAAACTCACTCCAAGATCGACATTCTGATCAGTTGGTATAGGATTCCAGATCGGGGCAGTATCATTTTGAACTGTTACTGAAATAATACACCAGTTTACATTAGAACTTGAATCCATGGCTGTTATGTTCAAAAAATATACGCCTAATGCCAGAATTTTGTTATTTGTGATTAAACCTGTAGACGGATCTATTTTAAAATTAACAGTATCGTCTATTCCATAGGTTATTGTCTGCGAATCAGTTGCAGTTACATCATAACTGAAACTCACTCCAAGATCGACATTCTGATCAGTTGGTGTAGAATCCCAGATAGGGCCAGTGTCATCTTGAACTGTTACTGAAATAATACTCCAGTTTACATTAGAACTTGGATCCGTGGCTGTTATGTTCAAATCATATACGCCTAAT
>Ga0255442_1065_pt1 | contig 9484 bp, 10 predicted proteins | sample ANMaggSeSYBR02F6_FD_182635 | JGI IMG/M metagenome (GOLD analysis project Ga0255442, IMG submission 182635) | Sediment cell enrichment communities from methane seep in Santa Monica Basin, California, United Staets - ANME aggregate JGI... | ecosystem: Environmental > Aquatic > Marine > Cold seeps >... | reverse complement strand
CAACCGAATGGGTTATGGCTTTTAGGTTTAATTATTAATTTTGGTGAACGAAAAGTTGAAATCAAACGTAAAGTAAGGGATTTTGATGAGGATTTACAGGATGAGTTTTGATGTTTTAATCCTGAATATCCAGTTAATCCTGTCAAATAATATTTAAAAGCGCTAAGGTATTACAATCTATGAAACTTATAGAAAATAAAAATATTTTGCTTGGCGTTTGCGGAGGTATTGCAGCATACAAGAGTGTAGAATTATTAAGACTTCTTAAAAGACACGGCGCAAATGTCAAGGTGTTTATGACTGAAAATTCTGAGGCGTTTGTTGGTCGGCTGACTTTTGAAGCATTATCAGGCCAGCCGGTCTGCTCAAGTCTTTTCGAGAAAGCTGGAAGCAGAAGCGGGCATATAGGACACATAGATTGGGCCGAGAAGGCAGACGCCCTGGTTATAGCTCCTGCAACATGACTAGTAGTTAATTTTTCGATAATTTTAATCATACAGCTTCTGTTTTCCTTCTGAAACAGCATGATGGTTAGAGGAGACGATTTAAATGATCCTAAAATCCTCCAGTTATCATTAGCCATGCTGCTTTTAAAAAATTTAATCAAGGAATCGACTTTTATCCTGCCTTTGTAAGCATTAACGCCTGTTATAAAACCCGAAGTTTCAAATATAAAAGTTAACTTCTTCTCAATTTTTAACTCGCCGGGTACAAGTACATCTCCAAAGTCACAATATAAAGGATAGGTTCCTTTTTCTTTTTGTTCTTTTGTTGAGGATTCTGAACCTTTTTTGCTGGATTTTAAACCTGCGCACCCATTAATTAGAACAAAAAAAGCAGTCATTATTCCAATAAATGCCAATGCAGTTCTTATCCGCTTTGATTTTGTCATATTCATACCCCCTTGTTTTGCTCAACTTAGGTTAAACTTTTTCAATTTTTGCAGCATGTTATAACTTAGTTGCAGATAAATCCATTTCCCGAATAACCTTTCAAGGATTTCTCTATCTTTTTTTTGCTTTTCATTAAGTTTTTTCTCGACTTCGGAAAGTAAATCATTAAGCTCCCGGCTTTCAGGATCATGCTTCAACAGGTGTTTATAGATCTCAACTGCTTTTGCAAAATAACCCTGCTTGGCATATACATTCGCCATGGTCTTTGTATAAAACTCAGTTTGATTATTCATTTTTTAACTTTATGCCCACTCTTAAGCTTAAATATTACCTCGTCTTCAGCTATAAGGCCGAGTTCTCGTCTAACCACATCCTCAATATATCCGGAGTCATGTTCCAATCGATCGATTTCACGATATAAAGAAAGATTATTCATGGTAATCCTATCATTTTTTTCTATCAACCCGTCTCTCTCTCTTTCTAACAGGTCAAGATCAACCAGTCCATTATCACCGAAAATAATAAATAAAAGCAAAGAAAATATAATCAGTATTGATAAAGACAGTAGAATTTTTTGCTTTGAACTCACTTTGAGACCTTTAAAAAATGTTCAATTTTGTTCAAGTTCAAGAAAGGCGACCAAATTTTAAATCAGGTTTAAATGCAGGAATACATTGAGTATTTCGAGGCTTAAAATTTGAGCCTGACACCGAAATTGGGCATAAGGGGGCGTTTTGCAAAGGTCTCACTTTATGCTCATACTCTTTTTAACAATACTCAAGACTTGTTCAAGCTCCGGACTCCTGATAAAAAAAGAAAAAAAACCATAAAAGACAAGGCCGGTAAATATGCTGCCCATGAGTCCGAAAAAAAGGCTGATTAAAGTTTTATCCTCTGATGGTATAATTAATAGTGCAATTGCCCAGACAACTGCCCCCATTATAAAGGAACCTGCCATTGTTTTGCAGGCGGATTCAGTAATACTTTTCCATCCCAACAAGCCAAGCTTGACCTTTAATGCACGGGCAAGGAGCCAAAAATTAAGCATGGAAGCCAGCGAAGTTGCAAGCGCAAGCCCTCTGTAGCCCAGATACTGCATAAGAATAATACTGAATATTATGTTTGCGACAACAGATATTGCAGCCATCTTTACCGGCGTTTTAGTATCCTGAAGAGCATAAAATGTTGAAACAAGTATCCGTACAGCCGAAAATGCCCACAGACCAATACCATAATATAAAAGCGCCGATGCCGTCAATCTTGTGGTTTCAGCATCAAAAGCCCCTCTTTTAAAAAGCAGCTCAACTATAGGCTCTCTTAGAACTATAAGTCCTACCATAGAAGGGATTGTAATAAAAAAAATCAATCTCATGGCATAGGCAAAGGTGTCTCTGAGAGAATCGTAATCCTGAGCAGATGCCTGCCTTGAAAGGCTCGGTAGTACGGCTGTTGCTGTTGCTATGGCAAAAATTCCTAAAGGAAACTGAACCAGCCTGTCAGCATAGTAAAGATACGAAACGCTTCCTTCGGGCAGTAAAGAAGCCAGAAGAGTCCCGATTAATATGTTAATCTGATAAACTGCAGCACCAAATACAGTAGGAAGCATCAGCAAGCCCACTTTTTTCATCATGGGATGATAGGTTTTAGTTTTTTCCCAAAAATAAAAACCTTTTTTTATAAGAAATGGGAGCTGAAACGCCAGTTGTAAAAAACCACCTATCAGAACCCCAATGGCAAGGCCTGTTACCGGTTCAGCCATGTGAGGAGATATAAAAAGAACAGCACATATCATGGCAAAATTCAAAAACACAGGGGCAAGAGCCGGTGCGGCAAAATGGCCTAACGCATTAAGAACACTCATACAAATAGCGACAAGGCCTATAAAGAAAATATACGGGAACATAATACGGGTCAGAGTAACTGTAAGTGAAAATTTTTCAGGTGAGACAGTAAAACCCGGAGCTATTATACGTATTATTATCGGAGATAAAAAAATACCGATAATGACGGTAATAACCAGTATTGCGGAAAGCAGCCTTATTGCAGACCTTGCTAATTTAAAGGCTTCATTTTTACCTTGATTTGTAAGGCATTCAGTAAAGACAGGAAGAAATGCAATGCTTAGAGAACCCTCAGCAAAAAGTCTTCTTAATAGATTTGGGATTCTGAAAGCCACAAAAAAGGCATCCGAGCTTAGTCCTGCCCCAAAGAACCAGGCTATTACAACATCTCTTATGAAGCCGAAGATACGGCTTAATAAAGTTGATGCACCGACGACGCCTGCGGCTTTTGTTACACGAGTATTTTCAGACATATAAATAATAGTTTACGGTTCACGGTTCACAGTTCACAGTTCACGGTTGACTGCTTTTCGCTCATCGTTCTGACCATTGACCCTTTTTTGCTCTCTGTATTCTGTTATTGTTACATGAACAACGATGAATGCTTATACCCACTTCACTGAATCCCCTCTTATTACCCATCAGTCATAAGTTTTTCAAAAAAAGACAGGCGCACTTCTCCCGTATATTTTTCTATGAATCAGCATAGCTATTCTTACCGTACAATTGATATAATTATTTAATATCTAATGATCAGCTTTAACATTACTTTCATGTTTTTTGCGGAAAAGCAAACTTGAAATAAACCTTAAAATGTTCACAATTCTGGGTCTGGGTGAAAAGTTTTACCGGCGGATTACCAATAATTTACCCTTGATTTCAGGTAGTTGTTGTGTTAAAATAATTTATAATACAGCTTAATTGAAATCCGAATTATTAAGCAGCATACATGTAATTGTCACGTTGTAGTAGTATTAGCGCTGACCTGTTCAGTGCTTCGTAATTTTTCGCAATAATATAACTGTAAATAATTATTCTTGCCAAGGCATTTACAATATATTTACTTTTAATATCGACTCTTTTTTCTCAAAAATATCTCTGATATCAGGGATATTAAGCGTTTTTTCTCGCATATTGGATATATCGGCAAAATTGAGAAAAACAGCTCGCTTTTTTGATTTCAATATTCGGGGCTGGCGAGCTACAACAAATTGTAAACTATACAATAAGGTGCACACGTAATGCGCGATTTCGTTCCATAATATTGCGCGTTTTTTCCCACTAATCATTATAAGCAAATATGCTTTGATCTCAATTTCATATGGAAACGATGAAGCAAGAACCAACCCAAATACAATTAGACACATTCAGACGCCAACGCCGCAATGTAATGCTTGTCAGTCTTATACTCGTTTTTTATCAAACCTCCGGCGTTGTCTTCAAAGAAATTAATATCTTTGGTAACAAGTTAGAGTTAACAGATCCTTCTCAAATTTCCATTGTGCTATGGATAGTATGGGCCTATTTTTTTTGGGAATATTTCATCTATTATAGAACTGTGCGGGAAAGATTTACCAATTTTTTTCATGACAAGATGGATAGTCTCATTAAAAAAAAAGGAATTGAGTTATTTAAGAAAGAAGTAATCGCTAATGACAAATTTCCAGTAAAACCTCCATATGATTTTGACAAACCAGCCTTATCAGGTATCAGTGTAACTGCACGAGAATGGAGATATTATAAAATAAATATTCCTGATATTACAGTAAAAAACAAAGAAAGTGGGGATGAACGTAGGATTCGAAACCATTCTGTTGATATCAAAGTCCCTCGTTTGTTTTGGCCAGCAATAATATCTTTTGTTTCTGTTGTTTTAACGACGCGATGGTTTACAGAATATTACTTGCCATTTTTCTTGGCAGTTTTACCAATTTTGTATCTCATAATCCAAGCAACATTTAATGTTCAGATGAAAACAGTCGGCGGCTTATAACATTTTTTTGCACTGGACTGGTGTTCCGCTATGCTCCACACCACCCAGTGAAAATGGCGTTCGCTGATAAAAACTCAAACATATGTTTTGAAAGATACAAAATGATTAACTATAATTTTGAATGGGATCCAAATAAAGCGAGATCAAATCAAGTCAAACATGGTTTAAGTTTTGAGGAAGCGGCAACTGTTTTCAGAGACCCGCAGGCTTTATCAATCTTTGACGATGAACATAGTTCAAATGAAGATAGATGGATAACGATAGGCTTATCAAATGCAGGAAGGCTGGTCGTTGTCTGCCATACATTTCAAAAAGAAGATGAAAGCAATGTTGCCATTAGAGTTTTTTCAAGTCGAAAAGCTAATAAAAAAGAAACCAAGCAATATAAGGATTGAAAGAATGAAAGAGGAATATGATTTTTCTAAAGGTGAAAGAGGTAAATTTTTTCGTAATAATATCAAACTGAATCTTCCGGTGTACTTAGATGATGACGTTCTCGAATTTGTTGAAAAAATTGCCAAAAAGAAAAATATCGATATTCAGACTGTAGTTAATCAACTATTAAAAACTGATATAAATATCGCTGAGGTTATGCAATAAACCGCCTTTCAGCGAACAATGGCATAAAAAACACCATCATAATCGAGCTATGGAAAAAATAAGAATATGCGCCATTTTTGACGTGCTTGGAACAAGAGAAATCATGCTGGGGAGTGATTTGTCCAGGCGTCACGCTTTGATTGACTTAATCTGAGGTAATTTTTAACCAAACAAAAATGAAAACAAAAATCATCACATCCCAAAAATGGCATTTAGAGGGGAAATGGAGAATTTGCCCACTTTTTATTGATTGGCAAAATGAAGGTGTTTGCAAAAGCCTCTTTGATACTTTTTCTACTTCATCAAAACCCAATAATCCAACTATTCTTACTGTCAATGGACGAAATTCTTATGTTTCAGAAAATGAACGAAAAAAAATCATTATTTTCCTCAGTAAAGAAACAAAAAAAGATTTAAATTTTTTGCAAAAACATATCGATCTTTGCACAGAAGCTGTTCAAAATTTATTAGAGGTAGCATATGGAATACAAAAAACAAACATTACAAAAATTTCTCATCAAGAACTGGCAAAAAAATTTACGTCTTTCTCCAAAAACTTTATTGAATTAATGCCATTCTTAATGACGTTTGACTATTTAGGGGATGTTTTGGAAACACTTGTCCGTGATGAACTCAAAAAAATATTTCCTAAATATTCATTTTCTCCCGAAGATTTTGATAAGCATTTAGCCATTTTGACTCGCTGTTTAGAGGAGACAAGCCCAACAAAAGAATCAAATGATCTCTATAAAATTGGAGAAAAAATGCAAAAAGCTTCTCGTGTAAATTTTCAAAAAGCTTTAAATGATTCCGGTATTGCTGAACTTTTAGAAAAACATCAACAAGTATATAGTTGGATGAAGGTATATAGCTTTTTAGGAACTCCTTTTTTGAAGTCAGATTATGTAAATCGTTTGCAGGAAATGTATGAAGAAGATTTTGCCGATATTTTAAAACAAAAAAGAAATAATTTTCGGAAAAATCAAAAAGAATGGCAAAATATTCAAAAGATATACCAAAAAGAAGCCGTTCTGATTCGCAAAGCAGAACTCACACAGCAATTTATCTTTATGCGAGCACATCGCTTTGAAATGATGAACCTTGCCTATTTTTTGGTGAATAATTTATTTCGAGAGATTTCCAATAGAATCGGACTTTCTGATTACACAGACACTATTTGGCTTTTATCCAATGAAATTTTAGAAGCACTTCGCAAAAACAGTTCTCAAGATTTACTAGGTATTATTGAAGAACGAAAAAAAGGATTTACCAGTTTTGGAAGCAACAAAAAAAATTTTATTGTAACTGGAAATCTCCATGCTGAAATTGTACAATTTTTTAAAAAAAATAGTGCTGATGATTTTGATACAAATATAAAAAAAGTTACAGGGCAAACAGCTTTTAGAGGGAGTGCAGATGGAACAGTAAAAATAGTGTTTACTGCCAATGATCTGAAAAAAGTCAAAAAAGGTGATATTTTGGTTACCAAAATGACGAATGCTGATTTGGTGGCGGGATTGGAAAAAGCCAGTGCTTTTGTTACTGATGAGGGCGGTATTTTGTGCCATGCTGCTATCGTGAGTCGAGAGATGCAAAAACCCTGTGTCATCGGAACAAAAAATGCAACGGAAGTATTTCGAGATGGCGATAAAGTTATGGTCAATGCTGACAAAGGGGAAGTTATACTTTGTGCAAAAGAAAAACCACCAGAAAAAAAGATGAAAAAAAATATTGCTATTGTCTCTTTTGAAGACCTTGATATTTTCGATACCGATATTGCAGGAGGAAAAGGAGCCTCTTTGGGAGAAATGACAAATTCCGGAATTCCTGTGCCTCCTGGAATAGTGGTCACTACTCTTGTTTTTGATGATTTTTTGTCAAAAAATAATTTAGTCAAGACCTTGCAATCTTTGATAAACAATAAAGAAGATTTTGATACGACTTCTCATAAGATTCGTACTCTTATTGAGAATCAAATTTTTATTGGAAAATACCAAAAAGAACTTTTGGAAAAATTACAACTTTTTCCTTCTGATTTTTATGCAGTTCGTTCTTCTGCCACAGCAGAAGATGGAAGCGAAAATAGCTTTGCCGGACAACTCGATACTTTTTTGAATATTACCCCTGATAATATACCCGACATGGTAAAACAATGCTGGGGATCTCTTTTTTCTCCACGAGCTCTTTTTTACCAAAAAAATAATAATATCGATCAATCAAATGTGAGTGTAGCCGTTGTGGTACAAAAAATGATTGATTCTCAAATATCAGGGATTACTTTTACGGCTAATCCTATCAATAAAGATACATCTGAAATGGTTATTGAAGCGGGATATGGTCTTGGCGAAGCTATCGTTTCCGGGCAAATCACACCAGACGACTACATTCTCAAAAAAGAAAATCTTAGTATTTTACAAAAAAATGTTCAAACCCAAAAAGAAAAAATTGTTCGTTATGCAAATAAAAGTGAGACCAGAAAAGTTGTAAAAAATCTTCAAGACAAACAGAAATTAACGAATGAGCAGATTATCGAATTAGCAAAAATATGTTTACATGTTGAGAAAGTCTATCAAAAACCAATGGATATCGAGTGGGCTTTTGATGGAGAACGCTTTTTTATTACTCAAGCTCGTCCAATTACCACTTTATAATTTATGACAACACTATGATTTGGGTTATTTTTATTTTATTTTCAGCTCTTACTCGCGGAATTGGTGATATTTTTTACAAAAAACTAAGTTTTGATTTTTCTCCGCAAACAATTCTTCTTTTTTCTTCTTTTTTGAATATTCTTTTTTTAGTTCCCACATTTGGTTGTATTGAAGTATTGGAGCCAAAACTTATGGGATTTGTTTTTCTAAAGGCGGTTGCTATGACTACGGCTTGGCTTCTCTTTTTGTATTCCCTAAAAAAACTCCCTATTTCAGTTGCAACTCCTCTGCAAATTCTTTCGACGCTTTTTGCGATTATTTTTGGATTTATTTTTTTAAAAGAATATCTTACGATTTTACAATCATTGGGAATCTTTATTCTTTTAGGTGGACTTTTAACTCTTCAAATTATTTCAAAAAAAGAATCCTCACAAAAAACAAGTAGTTTTTTATCTATGGCATTTTTTTCTGGTGTTTTAGCTAGTTTTTTTAGTGCGTTATCTTTAACGCTTGATCGTTATTTATTACGGGATTTGATTGATCCTGCAAATCTACAATTTTGGTTTTATATTTTTATTTTCATAAATACTTTTCTTGTTTTTTTGGTTTTAAAGACACCATATAAAAAAGCATTGCAAAATTTGAAAACAAAGTGGTGGATATTTGTTATTTTGAGCCTCTTTTTGGTGATTTCTGATCGGACTTACATGATGGCTGCGACATATCCCTTGGCACTTTTAGGACTTTTGATTCCGATGAAAAGACTTTCTATTATTTTTAGTGTTTTTATTGGAGGAAAAGCTTTTAAAGAAAGAAATTTGAATAGTAAAATTTTGGCTACTTTCGTAATGCTTATTGGATTAGTATTAATGGTTTGGTAGGTGATGGTGACTCTTCTACCTCCCTATCCCGATGTTAAAGCTCAATATTTCTTTTCCCTCAAGTATGTGTTTTTGCGGTGTGCATAACTCACCTACTCTGGTTTTGGGATCAAACATAACTATATAACCATGGCTGACCCTTTCAGGCAGAAGATACTTTTCCGCAAGCTGCTCTAATGCTTCGTCAACGGTTCCTCGATACCTCTTCACCTTTGTTTCTATAATATATTTCCTGTCCTTGTAAATAAGCATGATATCCATGATCCCAAGGCCTGTTTTGCTTTCGTAATATAATTCTCCTTTTCCCTCAGAGACAAACTGGTAGAGCCATGCCGTGAGCTGAAATTTGCCGGTCACCTCCATTGGTTTATTTGTCGAATAAAATGCGGCAGCACCTATCTGGGCAATGTACTTTTCAAAATCAACCAATACCCTCTCCATGTTAAGACTTCCATCAGGCAGATAATAACGCGTAAAGGATATATCAACTTTTTCTGCAATATCCCGAAAAAACATCCTGGTGAATCTTTTCTTATAAATAGGGTTGCTGACCCTAATTTTTTTTCCTTCTGCCTTGATCAAACCATGTGTCAAAAGAAGGGACTGCTCCTCATCACCGGGGATG
>Ga0255442_1062_pt1 | contig 9684 bp, 6 predicted proteins | sample ANMaggSeSYBR02F6_FD_182635 | JGI IMG/M metagenome (GOLD analysis project Ga0255442, IMG submission 182635) | Sediment cell enrichment communities from methane seep in Santa Monica Basin, California, United Staets - ANME aggregate JGI... | ecosystem: Environmental > Aquatic > Marine > Cold seeps >... | reverse complement strand
GCACATCGCTGTCCCCGTCCTTTGTAAGTACCAGCAGGTCTTTCGATGCCTGACCTTTATTTTCAAGTATCGAAAAAGTTGAACCTATTTTATATGCTGCTTCTTCACGCTCTTTGGGATTTCTACTCACCATCTTCCGTTGAATTTCTGGATAATCTCCCAATAGCAGACACCTCTGTGAAGATAGATTGACCTCTATAAAATTGTTTTCTTATCTGAGACTCCGCTTAAGTTGAATGATAAAAGACTTATTTGAAATAACGGAAGAAAATGTTCTGAAAATAACAAGTAAGTGAGCATAGCAGCGATCCAGAGTTCCCGAGGGCTCTCGCACCTCAGTACAGTAAGGAACGTGGGAAGGCTTATCTGCTGTGTTCGGGATGGGTACAGGAGTTTCCCCTCCGCTATGGCCGCTACACTCACACATGATTGTGTATAGCGAAGTACAAACTGAATATCGCCTGAAATGAGCCCCGAAGGACTCACATTCTGAACAATCCTACTTTATAGATCAGCAGGAGTGGCACAGGCTATTAGTAGCCGCGGACTAAACACCTCGTTGCCTTGGTGCGTACATCCCGACTCTATCAACCTCGTCTTTTACGAGTGCCCTTAATGTTGTCTCTTTTCAGGATGGGTTTCGGGCTTAGATGCTTTCAGCCCTTATCCCTTGGTGCGTAGCTGCTCGGCATTGCCTTGTCAGACAACCGATCGACCAGTGGCACCGTTGCATAGTTCCTCTCGTACTAAATGCAACTTTCCTTCAGACAACGAACACCTCTAGTAGATAGTAACCGACCTGTCTCACGACGGTCTAAACCCAGCTCACGATCTCCTTTAATAGGCGAACAACCTCACCCTTGGCCGCTGCTGCACGGCCAGGATGGAAAGAACCGACATCGAGGTAGCAAGCTTCCGGGTCGATATGTGCTCTTGCCGGAAACGACTCTGTTATCCCTGAGGTAGCTTTTCTGTAGTCAATGACCCCCATCAAGGAGGTACATTGGTTCGCTAGACCCGACTTTCGTCTCGCGATTCCTTGCTTTGCGAAATCACGTAAGGCTGACTTATGCTCTTGCACTCTTCAGTGGGTTTCCGACCCACTTGAGTCAACCTTTGGGCGCCCTTGATATCTTTTCAAGGGCGTGGCGCCCCACCCAAACTGCCCACCTACAGGGGTCCTCATCTCTGAGTTAGAGCCATAATCTTGAAAGGGTAGTATCCCATTGGCGGCTCCACCCCGGCTGGCGCCGGGGTTTCGATGCCTCCTACCTATACTGTACATCCAAAATCACAACTCAGCTGCAGGCTGCAGTAAAGCTCTACGGGGTCTTCACTTCCCCCTAGAGGTCTCTAGACTCTGCACTAGAATGTAAAGTTCACCGGATTCTGGCTAGGGACAGTAGAGCTCTCATTGATCCATTCATGCAAGCCGCCAATTAAGCGGCAAGGTACTACGCTACCTTAAGAGGGTCATAGTTACCCCCGCCGTTGACAGGCCCTTCGCCCCGTTGAACCGGGTTTTCAGGTACCTGCACTGGGCAGGATTCACTGACCGTACTAGTCCTTTCGGAGTTGCGGTCAGCTATGTTGTTATTAGACAGTTAGAGCTCCCTGGTCACTGCGACCTGCCGTCTTCACGGCAGGCACTCCTTCTTCCGAAGTTACGGAGCTAATTTGCCGAATTCCCTTAGCCAGTGTAATTCCGACACGCCTTAGCCTTTTCAGCTAGGGGCACCTGTGTCAGTTCTCGGTACGATCATTTAGGCTCCCTTTTCACGGTCACCTGGGATAAGTTGACTTTCGCCATCACACATTCACCTGCTTCTCGCCATTACGGCTCTCCACAAGTTTCGGTGCTTAGACAGCCTGACATATGACTGCTCAACCTACCCGGATGCGTCAGTTTAATTGCCTAAACGGTACAGGAATATTAACCTGTTTCCCTTTCGATGTACTCGACTTACGGTACATCTTAGGATCGACTAACCCTCGGCTGACGATCATTGCCGAGGAAACCTAGCCCCTACGGCGATCGGGATTCTCACCCGACTTTGCTGTTACTACTGCCAGGATTTTCATATCCGAATGGTCCACAGGACCTCACGGCCCTACTTCTACCCAAACGGATTGCCTTCCTACAAAATCACATTTCTGTGTTCCATGGTATCGGTGGTCGGCTTGAGCCCCGTCCATCTTCGGGGCCCTAAACCTCGACTGGTGGGCTGTTACGCACTCCTTAGAGGATAGCTGCTTCTAAGCTAACCTTCCAGCTGTCTTGGGCTTAGGACACCCTTTAGTGTTGACACTTAGCCGACACTTGGGGACCTTAACCATGGTCTGGGTTGTCTCCCTCACGGACTACAGGCTTACCCCGTAGCCCGGACTCCGACCTTCTACGACGACGGCGGTTTTGGAGTTTGAGAGGGGATCGAGGAATTTCTTCCCCGGGTTCCCCATTCAGTGCTCTACTCCGCCGACTATCTCCAGTCAGGCCATGCTGCGACATGTTTCGGAAGGAACCAGCTATAACCTAGCTCGATTGGCCTTTCACCCCTAGACACAGGTCACGCGAATGATTTGCAGATCAATACCGCTTGCGGCCCTCCACGTAGGTTTCCCCACGCTTCAGCCTGCCCACGCCTAGATCGCTAGGATTCGGGTAGTATCCTAGTGACTCCACGCACTTGTATACGCCGCGCCTCACCCGAAGGTTGTGCGCTTGTTGCTTTCGCTTAGGCTAACCAAATTGGATTTGTTAACCTCGCCACTTGAATACACTCCCTGGCCCGTTCTTCAAAACGTATGATATAACGCCGGCAACACCATTCGTACTACAGCCTCACGACTGATTCCTTCATGGTGCAGATCCTTTCACGCCATATCGCTCCATCACCATCCGATTTCAGGCACTTTGCACCTCCCTTCTTGGGGTACTTTTCAGCTTTCGGTCACCCTACTATTACGCTATCGGTCTCAAGATGTATTTAGTTTTGGAAGTTGATGCCTCCCAAATTCCCGCGGGATTTCCGACCCACGGTACTCAAGACACCGGTCACAATCCCTCGATTTACGTCTACGTGACTATCACACTCTATGGTCTGACGTTCCAGACAAGTTCGACTTCATCGACTGGGACTGTAATTGACCGGGCTTATAACACCACATGTCCCTACTGTTTCCAGAAGGGATTCAGTTTGAACTCTACCGGTTTCACTCGCCGTTACTTACGGCATCTCAATTGATTTCTTTTCCTGCCCCTACTAAGATGTTTCAGTTCGGGGCGTTCCCGATCATGACTGATCAACACAGATGTGTTTGGATGTCCTATTAGGAAATCCTCGGTTCAAAGGCTCCATGCACCTCGCCGAGGCTTATCGCAGCTTGGCACGTCCTTCATCGGCTCTTGAGCCCAGCCATTCACCGGATGGTATATTTACCAGAATCCGCTTTACTATATTTCAGTAAGCGTCCAGTTTGCACTTCGCTTATACACGGTATCATACAACTTGATCACAGGTCTTGTGATCCGCTCTCAACCCTTCCTTAAGGCCATTACGATCCTAAGTGCATTGGTTTATGAATATTATTTGTTCAGCCATCTTTCCATATCACGAGCATTGTCCACGTATGGAATCTGCAAGGTTTCATACATGTGCAACCCGCTACTGGTCAGAGTGACTGCAATGGACCCGCTGGGACTCGAACCCAGGGCCTCTGCCTGTTTTGCGTAGGGTACTTTCGCACCCTCAGTTGCAAAGGCAGCGATCTTCCAACTGATCTACGAGCCCTCTGATGTGTCTGGCCTGCCAACATTAATTAAACGTTGGCGACCCAACGGATGATACATCAGTTGGCTTCGTGGCCATCGAATCATTCATTCATTTGTACTGGCAGTTTTTCGGCTTCTGATCGGCAGTGCGTCCAGATCAAATGTCTGGGCGTTGCGTTAGGAGGTGATCCAGCCGCAGATTCCCCTACGGCTACCTTGTTACGACTTAACCCCACTTGCGAAGCCCAGGTTCGAACGTGTCATAAACACGCCCTCACCCAGACCTCACTCGCATGGTTTGACGGGCGGTGTGTGCAAGGAGCAGGGACGTATTCACCGCGCTATGTTGAAACGCGATTACTACGGATTCCAGCTTCATGAGGGCGAGTTACAGCCCTCAATCCGAACTACGGTTGGGTTTCGGAGATTACCGTCCCTTTTCAGGGTAGGTGCCCATTGTCCCAACCATTGTAGCCCGCGTGTAGCCCGGGAGATTCGGGGCATACTGACCTACCGTAGCCCGTTCCTTCCTCCGCTTTAGCAGCGGCGGTCCCCACAGTGTACCCATCGTTCCGGAGAACATGCTGGCAACTGTGGGCGCGGGTCTCGCTCGTTGCCTGACTTAACAGGATGCTTCACAGTACGAACTGACGACGGCCATGCACCTCCTCTCAGCGATTCAGGTAAGACCTTCAGCCTGACCTACATATTGCTGTCGCACCCGGTGAGTTTTCCGGCGTTGAATCCAATTAAACCGCAGGCTCCACCCGTTGTAGTGCTCCCCCGCCAATTCCTTTAAGTTTCAGCCTTGCGACCGTACTTCCCAGGTGGCTCGCTTAACGGCTTCCCTGCGGCACCAAACACGGTCGCACCGTGTCTGACACCTAGCGAGCATCGTTTACAGCTAGGACTACCCGGGTATCTAATCCGGTTTGCTCCCCTAGCTTTCGTCCCTCACCGTCGGACCCGTTCTGGTAAGGCGCCTTCGCCACAGATGGTCCCCCAGGGATTACAAGATTTCACTCCTACCCCTGGAGTACCCCTTACCTCTTCCGGTCCCAAGCCTGACAGTATCCCTTAGAAGCCTGACAGTTAAGCTGTCAGATTTCCCAAAGGACTTATCAGGCCGGCTACGGACCCTTTAGACCCAATAAAAACGGCTACCACTCGGGCCGCCGGTGTTACCGCGGCGGCTGGCACCGGTCTTGCCCGGCCCTTGCTAACAAATGATTTTTAACCATCTGGACAGCCAACATTTGATGCTGGCACTCGGGGTTCCCTTATCGCGGTTTCCCGCATTGTAAAGTGTTCGCGCCTGCTGCACCCCGTAGGGCCTGGATTCGTGTCTCAGAATCCATCTCCGGGCTCTTGCTCTCACAACCCGTATCCGTCGTCGGCTAGTAGGTACGTTACACCCACTACAACCTGATAGACCGCAGATCCATCCTTAGGCGCCGGAGCTTTGAACCATAGGGCATTCCAGCGTCTATGGCTTATCCGGTATTATCCCCAGTTTCCCGGGGTTATTCCGGTCCCAAGGGTAGGTTATCCACGTGTTACTGAGCAGTTCGCTATGTTCACGAAGAACATTTAACTCGCATGGCTTAATCGAACCCCGATAGCAGTAGCCTCTGGCAGGATCAACCAGAATTGTTGATCACACACAAAGGAAATGATTTTTATCGGAATTTTTGGGTTTTGGTGTATTGTCCAATTAATTCCCGATAATGTATATATATACACTACCGATCAGAATTAACCGAACTGCCAATACTAACGTCGGACGAGAAAGTTCCATCTCGTCTCCATTTGTGATTGTGCCAAGGTCGGAGAGCAACCCTTCACTTTCGGGACAATTCCCAAAATCCGGGTCGACGCCGGGAAATGACCTCGGCAAATAAGGTGGTGATAAATGAATGCAAATATTATATTAATATTTTGCATCTGTCCCCTGCATGCGATTTTTAATCACACACTGGGCTTTTCTATATATATTCAATGGTATATAAGGCTTTTCTTGCCTGTTAAATGCGATGTTTACGCAAGTCAAATAATACCCGATATAGATAATCTCTCGCCAGGATTGGTATGGTAACCAACCCAATTGAGCGAACCCCTACAAAGGGACATTAGTATATAACCATTGCGGTTAGTATGATTTTTTATCATTTTTTAATGAAAACATTAGCTCGTTTTTTAAGGATATGAAAGTATATATTTTCCTGCAGCCTTATAAAATGCAAATGAAGTGAGCATTTTCTTGAGATATACCTGTACAATTTCAACCATTTGAACCTCTTCTGTGGAAACTATCGTAGTCCATCCGGTTGCCACATGTTATTTATTAGTAGTCAGGATCAGCCTATCAGGTATATCCTCTACCCTGTAATGCATATTCACAGTACCGCCCTTCTGAGGCGCAACTCAGACTCCAGCCTCAGTACCTGTGTTCAGCCGCACGCATGCGGAAGTTTGGTTGTAGATGCGGCATCCGATGCAGCCGCGACAGGAGTGGTGGTTCAGGAAGCGCGCCTGGGGCAGGTGGGAGTAGTGGAACGCGCTGCCCACGGCGAGTTGGTTGCTTCCGTCTTAGTCTACTCATCTAACTTTGTCCGCGCCTACCTGCAATCAAGACTGCCCCGCGCCGGTCTCCTCCCTGTGTTCAGACTGCGCGCGGGCAGCATCTACTATTGATAGGGATGCGCCGCTAGTTTGGTTGAAGAGATAACAGCAGAAGAAGGTGCGGCAGGAGTAGTGGCTCCAGCAATGTGCCCGCTGCCTCTGGTAGGATTTCGAAGACGGCAGCAGGTTTTTTGTGGCTTGAACGAAATGTTTATTGTGCATCTGAATAAAGAAAGAATCATTTAAATGAAATGGCTTTTAATGAAGTATGATATGATGGATGAGATTCATAAAAGAACGAGTCCTTTGCGCATATTCCTGTGTCATTCATCTGGAGATAAGCCCGAAGTACGTAACCTGTATCAGCAATTATCCAACGATGGTTTTGATCCGTAGCTGGATGAAGAAAATCTTTTAGCAGGACAGGATTGGGAACTTGAGATTGAAGAAGCCGTACAAACGTCTGATATTGTTATTGTTTGCCTTTCGCATAAAGCAATAACCAAAGCTGGTTATGTCCATAAAGAGATAAATGATGCTCTGAAAGTGGCAGAAAAACAACCAGAAGGCACTATCTTTCTAATTCCACTCAAACTTGAAGAGTGCAATGTCCCCAAAAGGTTACAACGCTGGCATCGGATAAATTTATTTGAGGAAAAAGGCTACAGACGATTAATAAGTTCGCTGCGTTTTCGCGCTGGAACAATAACCTCTGGTAGCAACCCAAAAACAAATATGATACAAAGACCTGAAGAAAAGATGGAGACAGAAATATCTGCAGATCATACCAATATTGGTATGAAGTTTACCTTAATTCCCGCAGGTGAATTCATGATGGGTTCGGAAGAATATTATTGGTCAAAACCCGTGCGTACTGTAAAGATACGAACACCGTTTTATCTCGGTATTAATCCAGTAACCCAACGGGAATGGAAAGCAATCATGGGGAACAATCCATCGAAATGGAATGGCAATGACCTACCGGTTGAGAGTATATCATGGAATGAAGTTCAAGATTTTATTAAAAAGATGAATGAAAAAGAAGGTACAAATAAGTACCGCCTTCCCACAGAAGCAGAATGGAAATATGCTGCCAGAGCAGGAACTACTACACGTTATTTCTTTGGTGATGATTATTCAAAACTGGGAGAATATGCATGGTATAGTGGAAACTCGGGTGAAAAGACACATCCGGTTGGAAAGAAAGGAGCAAACCCATGGGGATTGTGCGATATGCACGGCAATGTATAGGAATTGGTACAGGATGAATTGCATGATACCTATAAAGGCGCTCCAGCTGATGACAGTGCATGGGAATATGGAGTTAGAGATGTCCGGGTGCTTCGAGGTGGCAGCTGTATCATCGATGCCGGGAGTTGCCGGTCAGCCGTACGCAGCGCCAGCGCCCAGGGCTACCGCGGCGAAGACATCGGTTTTCGCCTTCTTCAGGAAGTGTAACTCCTTTCTCCTTTACCCCTTACAACTCGTTGCAAAGCAAAATCATAGCGAAGCCAGATGGCTGGGCGTGCGTAAGCCGCGCAGCCGATGTGTAGAATTTCCTGCCCAAAGGGCAGGTGCAAAAAAAGTATCTAAACCTAAAAAAAATGACTAAAGGGATGATTATTAAAATTCACCCCTCGCCCATAAGTTAATGACTCGATGCCGCATACCGCTCAGCAATAAGCGCCTGGGTCAGCCTGAACTGGACTCTATGCTTATCCCAGTCATACTTAGCACCCAAAAACTGAATGAGCCGCTTCTTGGAAGCACCTTTCAACTTATTCGCCTCCATAATCTCATTCACAAACAACTTTTCCTGTTCCTTATCAAGCTCAACCATTTATACCGCCTCCGTGGAAACAATAGTGGTCCATCCGGTCGCCATAGGTAATTTCTTAGCAGTCAGGATCAGCCCATCAGGCATATCCTCTACCCTGTAACGCATATTCACCGTACCGCCCTTTTGAGGCGCAACTCAGACGCACAAACCCCACTGCTTGTGTTCAGACCGCACTCAAGCGGCATGTGTACGTTAATAGAGCGCCGACATATCAGGACTGATGGTACAACTAGCGGCCAGACCGCACTCAAGACTGCACTCTATCGGTGGTGGAATTAGTGCAGCAAATGCAGGAAGCAGGACCGTGGTTTTCGTGCTTGTATACGGTTCGTAACTCGGGCTCGCCGGAATATTTATAAATCATAATCTCAATTATTATAATCGTAATTATGAAATTTGTAAACCGTATTCATGAACTTGATTTTCTTGAGCGCAAATATAAGGAATCTGGCGCACAGCTGATAATAATCTACGGAAGGCGGCGTATGGGAAAGACGGAAACTGTACTGCAGTTCTCAAAACAAAAGCCGAGTATATATTTCTTATCAACGAAATCAAACGAGAAAGATAACATTGATAACTTTTTTGATGCGTTATACGAATATTTCCGGGATGAGACGTTATTAAGACTTGAGAAGAACTGGGAAAATATATTCCAATATCTTTCTGGAAAAAAGGAACGATTGGTACTGGTGATTGATGAATTCCCATATCTTATTGAATCTAACAAAGCTGTGACTTCGATTTTCCAGAGGGGATGGGACCTCTACCTTAACAAGACCGATATTATGCTAATCCTCCTCGGTTCATCGATGAGCCTGATGGAATCCGAGGTATTGAGTGTAAAGTCACCATTGTATGGAAGAAGAACCGGACAATGGAAAATCACTCCATTGGAATTTACACATAATCATGAATTCTATCCAAATTATACGCAACAAGAGCAATTATACACATACTCATGTCTTGGTGGGGTTCCTGCCTATCTTTTGCAATTTGATCCGTTAAAGGACTTCTGGGACAATGTCCATAATAAGATACTATCAAAAGGTGAATTCCTATTCGAAGAAACTGATTTTATATTAAAAGAAGAGTTGAGAGAACTAAAAGTGTATTCATCTATTTTGAAAGCCATATCACAGAGCAAAACAAAATTTAGTGAGATAATGACACAGACAGGCATCAGTAAATCATCCCTATCTGTATATCTGGAGACACTTGAACGACTGGATCTGATTGTAAGAGAAATTCCAGTGACTGAAACTGTCCGATCAAAGAAGGGTAGATATTTTTTAAAAGACAATTTTTTTAAATTCTGGTATAGATATGCATTCCCAAATCTGAGGCATCTTGAAAGCGGCAACAGTAACTACGTGCTTTCAAAGATCAAGTCTGATTTTAACAGGTACATGGGACATTCTTTTGAAGGAATAGCCATTGAATTTCTCAC
>Ga0255442_1060_pt1 | contig 10086 bp, 8 predicted proteins | sample ANMaggSeSYBR02F6_FD_182635 | JGI IMG/M metagenome (GOLD analysis project Ga0255442, IMG submission 182635) | Sediment cell enrichment communities from methane seep in Santa Monica Basin, California, United Staets - ANME aggregate JGI... | ecosystem: Environmental > Aquatic > Marine > Cold seeps >... | reverse complement strand
ATTCACACTGTAACAGCTGGAAGGTGTGCAGAAAAAGGCAGGAAACTGCTTGACAGCTATGAAGGAATGTGGAAGATACTGGAATAATGCAGTTAAGTAGCAACGTCCCCCATTCCTGACGTCCATTAGATTCTGGATTTTACTTGGATAGTCCGAGTCTCACATTTTCTTATTATAATAATCAAGGTTTGACCCCAGATTTCTTATTATAATAATCAAGGTTTGACCCCAGATTTTTCTTTATAAGAGAAATTTTTCAGGAGGGCTTGTGATGATTTTAATGGATCGAATTGAGCTTAATCCAAGAGTTTGCAATGGAAGGCCTGTGATCAAAGGGACACGGATTCCTGTCTCTGTTATTTTGGAACAGATAGCAGAAGGTGAATCCTGGGATACTTTGCTTGCCGGTTATCCGGAATTGAAGAAGGAAGATATCCAGGCAGCCCTGCTTTATGCCAGGGCATCTCTTGATCACACAGAGGTTAAAGCAGCCTATGCCTGAGCCGCTTAAGATTTATCTGGATCAAATGTTGCGACTTGATGTGGCTCAGGCTTTGCGTGGTGAAGGCCACGATGTTATACGTGCCTGCCATGCTTTATCCCTTTTTCCACAAATGCCCAATAATGTTGCCGGGCGTCATTTAGAGCGCTTCCAAAATGGCGTAAGACCTCGTCAACTGTTTTTTCTGCGAGATACTTATCTTCTTCAATAGCAGGAGGAATTTCCGGAACCAGAGGATTCTTTTGTTTTCCTACCAGAACGCTGTGACCTGTCCATGGATATTTATCAAGGGATTTCAGATCTTCGACCAGCTTTGCTCTAAGTGGATTTAGATGAATATAGCGAGTCAACTCCAGCAGATAAGTTTCTTCTTCACAGACAACAGACTTATAACGATTTTGGAAAAGATGCCCGCTTCGCCGATGACGAATGTTGAATGTTACTGCATATCCGGTCATAAGTCGGCGCATCACGGTGCTAAGCGGCGTAGCACCAGTACGCAACAAAATATGGAAATGATTCGGGATCAAAGCCCATGCATAGCACTGCGTTTGTGTTTCTTCAAGGATCACAGCAAAACGTTCCAGAAATGAAGAACGATCTTTGTCATCCCAAAAGATTTTCCGGCGTTCAATTCCCCGGGCCATTACGTGCTGAAGGACACCGGGAGCATCAAGTCTGGCTTGGCGTGGCATGTTTATTTACGGCAATGTTTTGGAACAGCAAGCTAATTCTCCCTGTTCCTTCGCTTTCGCTTTTGTCATTTCAAGCGAAGCATGGCATAGGGGATGTTCTCTACTTTTAAACTTTTGGGGAAAGTCGAGAACGTTGTTGACTACGTTGACTTGCTCAGGTTCTTCCCTCGGTTACTCGAAAAATTACATAATCAGACATGAAGCTTGGATATCTCGCTTGCGGTAAATTTATTCTCCTGCCTTCTCCAAAATCGTTTGCATGATTTTGTCAGAAAGTCTGAAGTTTTTATCCACCAGTTCGTCGAACAACGGTTTTATGTCCTCAATCAGATTTCGCTGTTTCGCTAACAACAAAATGCCCGCTAAACCTATGACCCGATACCCTGCAGAAATGGGCCGCTGTTCGAGCACGGGCATCATCAAGAATCAGCCAATCCGCCTTAAGTTCCTTACCAAGGACTAAAACCTCGGATTCACCTTGTCCGAATTCTGAAACTAACAGATTCACTGCTGTCCGATCCTTGACCTTTATCTTCCCGACCCGTTTGGCTTGATCGATTTCTTCTGCGCCCGGACGTCTCCTACCCCTTACAACTACCTCGATATAAACGCCCCATGGAATGTATATCTTTTCATAGAGTTTTTCTAAGAGATCGAGCTTTCCTATTTTGGCAAGCCCTATCAATACTGCAGCATCACAGATAACCCTCACACTTAGAATGCCTTTCCCATTTCTTCAACGCTATTCAGCTCGTATTTTAACTGTTCATCATCATAGTCAACCACAGCCACACCATTTTCCCCCAGAAATTCGATAAAATTCCATAAGGGAAGTCCCGAAAATTCAGCGGATTTACCTAATGAAAGAATACGCTTTTTATAGCATTCGAAAGCCATTAGTTTTCTCGCTTCACGGCTTATGACCTCTTTGGACAACCCATGAGCGGACAATGTACGATACAAGTGATCAGGCAACTCTATTATAGCTTGTACAGGCATAACTACCTCCAAAGATTAACCAAATGCATTATATAAAATGTTCTTTTTCAACTTTAATGGAGAACATCCTATATTCCTCCTGTCAAGAAAAAAGTGATTAATTTTTAAATGCTGTTAATTCAATAAGTTAGATGTGGTGGCTTTTAAAGGACGCACTTATCCAACGTTATTTTATCAATTTTTTCAGCGGATCACTCACCTTATAAGCAAACACTCTATCTAATCGTTACATTTATCCGGCATACCACTCATCCTGCCCGCAATGCTTCCGCCTGCTGGGCAGGCAGTGGTCACCAATCATCCCTTATCCAGATTAAAGTGTTCAGTGAGAGGCCCTGCATTGTCCCTCCCGAGATCCATTTAATGGTCTCAACGCTGGTGATCGGGCTCTCTCGCCGAAGATATAAATTGTAATCGCTTTCTATATTATCGGATATCTCTCGACAATGATTCGTCTTTCATATCCGGATAATACTATCAGATGCTTCATTCTTTGATAAACGGAAAAACATAGGGGTCGGGTCTTCATTCTTCACGCTTTTATCTTTTTTTCAATCTTTGAGATTTTTCTTGCAAGCTTTTTGTCTTTTCTTATTTTATCTTTAACACGCCTGCATGCCTGTCCTTCATAGAAAAGCATCCAGCCAAAAAAAATCAAAAAAATTATCCTTTTAAAAAAATGAGGATAGTTTTTTTGCATAAAAGCATGGAAAATGTGAAGGTGATATGACTACAGGAAATGCAGAAACAAGGGAAAACAACGGGGTCGCCTTAAATATTAACTATTCGAGCCTTATTTTTATAGTTTTTTTGACAGGATTGTCAGGATTGTCAGGATATTTTTCCACTGCCCGGATGGCAGGCAAAAAGTGCATCAGTCCGGGCGGAAAAGTTATGAGGCGTCTGGGGACACTGGTGTGACATTATTCATCAAAAAGCTACTACTTTTTCAACACCTTACCCAGCTCCGCCCCTTCAGTTACATAGCAAAATACAACTTAACCAATTATAATTATTAACTTTTTTGTTTAAAATACCAAACGCTTTATATTTCAAAAACGCTTTGGCGGAAACTGAGGGATTGCCTCTTCATTCTTAACTGATTTATGTTTTTTTAAGGGAGCTGGGGACAAAGGAAATCAGTACGTTATATAGCTCCACCCTCTTCGATTACATCCTGCAAAGCGCTTTGGAACGATAAATTGCAATTTGGATTCTTCCACGTTCCTATATAGTGCCTGAACGAAAACCCCGAAATATGGTTTTTCAATTTTGTCGTAAAGATTACCAACTCGCTGAGATTGCTTCTTTTTTTTTTAAACTTAAAACCTAAAACTTAAAACCGTGCCTGAACGGGGTTTTCGTTCAGATACTATATATAGGATTCACTCGCTTTAATTTTAATTGCCAAGCTTTTTTATTTCATAAAAAGAAAATTCATAGTGAAAACTTCACAATCTGTCAAGTATAAATGCACGGCCTGTAAAGCTTTTTAATTTGAGGTTTTTCTTTACTCTGTGTTAATTTTATTGCATGGATACACCGGAGAAATTGTATAAATACTTTAATGTCGCCTTGCAGTGGTTTGTTAAGAAAAAAGGTCATGGCGCCCAAAATTATCTTGCTGTAGTTTCTGGAAAATCTGAATCTTGTATAAGTCAAGTAATCAAAGGAAATCGAAAGGCGGTACCGGAAACCCAGGTTGCCATCTCCACAGCCGCCGGCTACACCTACGAAGAATTTCTTGCTTTAGGTCGGCGCTTATTAGCCGATAAAGAAACTTCATCGCCGGAAACCCAGGGGCAAATATCTGAACCAGGCAAGATTTATAACTTCAATGCTAAAACTGACAGCAAAGTCATTGAACTGGATAACAAAAAATATGTTCTGAGGAACCTTCTTGACATGGCCAGAGACGTCCTGGCAAGCGATTACAGGCTGTGCCAATATGCTTTTACATCCAACATACTTATTCGCCGAAACTGTGCGACTGGCAAAAAAAGAAAACAAACACAAAAAAACATCTCGGAAGGGTAATACACTATAAATTTACACGCGCTTAACTTTGTTAGCTTCGGGACACTGGTGCTTTTGTTGCTTTATTCATCAAGCAGTCCCTGTTTTTTTAACTGCATTCCCCTTTGTTGGTGGTAGTTGTAGTGGTGGTGGTGTTGGCGCCAAAGTGGGTAATGCGGGGATCAGACTTTTGTGCCTGTTTAATCTCGCCCCCATCCTCGCAAACAATCATCAAATGAGGCATGCTTTTGGATTTTTAAAGGAACTAGTTTCGTTTTCCATAGCAAAGCTTTTCTAAACTGATTTAAACCTGAGTATTGACTATTCTTCGCTAATTATCTATTTGATTAGGAACGTGGACGAAATAACTTCCCAAAGTAGGCGCACAGATTTGGGTCGAATTTGTTTGATCTCAGATCACAAAAGTTGATGGAATAGCAAGCTATTTCAATATGTTTGGGATTTGAGATCAGACAAAGGCGGCCTGAAGCTGTGATGCATAGTTGGGGAAGTTATTTCGTCCACGTTCCTTAGCTCTTTAATATTTCAGACACTTGATAATACTTAAAGGTAATCAGCAAATGAAAGTCGCTACTTATCAGACCGATCCTATATTGCTTGATATTAAGGCAAACCTTGAAGATACAATTTCAAAAATCCATCATGCCAAAGAAAAAAAAGCTGATCTGATTGTATTCCCGGAACTGGCGCTGACAGGATATTTTGTTGGAGAAAAATATCATGAAGTGGCTCTTAAAATAGAGTCTGAAGAAATAAAAAAACTATCGCTTGCAACAAAAGGAACAGCAGCAATAGTCGGTTTTATTGAAGAGTCCAAATCTATGAATTTTTATAACTCTGCGCTTATTGCTGTCGATGGAGAAGTTCTATTTGCATACCGCAAGTTAAATCTACCAAACCATGGAGTATTTGAAGAAAGAAAATACTTTTCTAATGGGAAACGAGTATCAACATTCAGGTTGCTTGGCTATAATTTATCCGTTTTTATTTGTAACGACATGTGGCACCCTGCCCTGCCTTATCTTGGAATATGCCAGAAAGCAGACATATTTATTACTATTTTAAACTCATCCCAAGGTTCTATGGGAAGCGAATTTAACAATATTGAAAGCTGGGAAATCATAAATAGATTCTATTCGCGCGTATTTGGAATTTACAATATATGTGTAAACCGTGTCGGTATTGAACATTATTTTGAAAAAAGAGAGCGTGTAAAAAATATAGAAGAAGATGAGGATGATCCTTATCGGTTCTGGGGAGGAAGCGAAATAATTAATCCTTTTGGTAAACAAATCGCCAAGGCTGCACTTTATAAACCGGATATGATTTTTGCTGAAATTTCGAGAGATTTACTCCGCCGGAAAAAAATTCTGCTTCCCTACCTGAGAGATGATGAACCACACTTTACTTGTCGTGAACTCAACCGCATTTTATATGGTAAAAAATAATCAATTTATATATTTTCTCTTTACTTGATTATAATTTATTGATATAAAAATATTTTAAAATGATTTTGATCATGTTTGTTTAAATTTTAATATACTGTTTTTTATATTGAATTAGTATGGTTTTAGTTTTTTTCCTTAGAATGATAAACTTGTAAAAAGTCAAAATTCAGAGGGCAAAGTAAAAAGCTTTCAGGAGGTTTATAGAAATGGATATAAGCAGGAAATTGGGGATCTTGGTTTTTTTTGGTGTACCTGCAGTTATAGGTGGCGGAATTACTTATGCTCTATTCGGCGACAGCTATAATGCTGTATTTATATATGAATTTCTTCTTTTATTAACGGCCGGTATTTTTGTCAGCAGGTAAAGAGCCGGTCCTTCAAATTCATACGCTATAGACTTTCAGATAATTAATTTCACTGCGTTATCAGTCGTCGACGTATAACTAATACGCCTTTCTCCTTCTAGCCTTGTGAAATTAATTATCTGAAAGTCTATATACATTTCGTATAGAGACCTTTGAAAAATGTTCAATTTTGTTCAAGTTCAAGGAAGGCGAAAATTTTAAATGCAGGAATACATTGAGTATTTCGAGGCTTAAAATTTGAGCCTGACGCAGAAATTGGGCAAAAGGGGGCGTTTTGCAAAGGTCTCGTATAACAGCCCATGGCTCTTCTGTTAAAGCCATTCCGCAATTGTGCCCCTTGCCCTCCCCCCTGATGAGTGAGGGGGAACTGGAGGTGCTATGCAGAATAAAACACCCCGTGATATTATTCTGTGGTTTTTTCTTGCCGTTTTTCTTGTTTCAATATTCATGATGGGCTGGCTCTTCTGGCCATTCATATCAATTATTGTTCTCGCTTCCGTTGTTACAGGTATTTTCAACCCTGTTTACAAATTTATAAGAATTAAAGATAAAATAAATCCTCCTTTTGCATCATTTTTAACCTGTATCATTATATTTATTGTCCTGTTTGTTCCTATAGTCTTTTTTGTAGGTATTTTATCTAATGAGGCTTACGAACTGTATCTTACAGCAAAAAGCGCCGTATTGGGCAAACAAATCAAAAGCCTGCTTGAAAGCAGCAGAATTCTTGAAAATGCAAACAATGTACTATCGAACTTCAACATTAAGCTCACCGGAGAAGAACTCAACAAAGCGATTTCCGAACTGGGCAAAGTCGTCGGCCTGTTCCTGTATGAGCAGGCCAGCGCCATAGCTTCTAATGTCTTTAAACTGTTAATAAACTTCTTTTTCATGCTGCTTATAATCTATTTTCTGTTTATTGACGGAAATAAAATTGTATCGTTCATAATTGGTCTTTCTCCTCTGCCAAAAGAACAAAATGAAAAACTGGTTCAAAAGTTTAAGGATATGGCGGGAGCCATTCTAATAGGCAATGGACTTGGCGGTTTGATTCAGGGGACACTGGGCGGTTTGGTTTTTATGATGTTCGGTTTAAAATCGCCTTTTTTGTGGGGTGTAATTATGGCTCTGCTCGCATTTCTCCCGATTATCGGAATTGGAGTTGTATTTATTCCTGCAACCGTCTATCTTTTTTTAACAGGAAGGGTTGCCGCGGGCATATTTTTTATTATATTTTATTTAATTCTGTCCGGTGGAATTGAATACATCTTCAAACCCAAACTGGTTGGCGAACGCGTTAAAATGCATACACTCTTAGTATTTTTTTCCATAATTGGAGGGTTGAAATTATTCGGAATCCTGGGCATAATTTATGGTCCGCTTGTTGTGACAGCATTCTTGACATTAACTGATATTTATCATTCCAGCTATCAAAAAATGGTTGCGCCCATGAGAAAGTAATTTTGCAACAGTTCACGGTTAACAGTTCACGGTTAACGGTTGTTCAAAACAAAAAACAAGCAATTCAGTTGTGAGAGCCCTTAGGATAATATTTCATATAAAATTCGTAAACCGTGAACCGTAAACCGTAAACCGTAAATTAGGTGCCTATATGATTGAAACAGAAAAATTGCTCGAGATAAGCATCGAAAGCGAGATGAAAAAATCTTATCTCGACTATGCCATGAGCGTCATTATCGGGAGAGCTCTTCCGGATGTACGCGATGGCTTGAAGCCGGTACATCGTCGCTCTCTATTTGCCATGCGCGAATTAAAAAACGACTGGAATAAACCATATAAAAAGTCTGCGCGTATCGTTGGTGATGTCATAGGTAAATATCACCCGCATGGAGACACCGCCGTTTATGACACTATTGTTCGCATGGCACAAAACTTTTCTCTTAGATATCCTCTAATAGACGGACAGGGTAATTTTGGATCTATAGATGGAGATCCTCCTGCCGCGATGAGATATACTGAAATCAGGATGACGCGCCTTGCACATCAGATGTTAGAGGATCTGGAGAAGGAAACTGTTGATTTTGCTGCAAACTATGATGAATCTTTAACAGAACCCTCTGTTCTTCCATCTAAATTTCCCAATCTCTTAGTTAACGGGTCATCAGGCATAGCTGTCGGTATGACGACCAACATCCCGCCTCATAATCTTACTGAAGTCACTAACGCAATAAAAGCCATTATCGACAATCCTGACATTACAATACAGGAAATCATGAAATTCGTGCCCGGGCCTGACCTTCCTACTGCCGGCATTATTTACGGAACCAATGGAATATATGACGCATACAATACCGGTAAAGGCATATTTAAGATGCGAGCCAGGATTTCGGTTGAAAAGAATAAAAGTGCGCAGACAGAAACTATCATAGTTACAGAACTCCCCTATCAGGTTAACAAAGCCAAACTCATAGCAAATACAGCAGATTTGATAAAAAACAAGCAGATTGAAGGCATAAAATTTGTAAGAGATGAATCTGACAGACAAGGGATGAGAATAGTTTTTTGTCTTAAAAAAGACTCTATTCCAGAGGTGGTTATCAATCAGCTTTATAAACATACCAGGCTCGAAAGCAGTTTTGGAATCATCTTTCTTGCTATTGTAAACAACCGTCCCGAGCTTCTCTCTTTTAAAGAAATTCTTGAGCATTTCATTCTCCACCGCAAGGAAATAATTATTCGGCGTACCAGGTTTGATTTAAAAAAGGCTGAAGAACGTGCTCATATTCTTGAAGGTTTAAAAATTGCGCTTGAAAATCTTGATAGTGTCATTTCCCTGATAAAGGAATCAAAATCACCCGCGGAAGCAAAAATACGCCTTATTAAAAAATTTGAATTAACCGAAATTCAGGCACAGGCGATACTTGATATGCGCCTGCAGAAGCTTACCGGACTTGAACAGGAAAAGATATTAGAAGAATATAAAAACATTCTTAAAGACATCTCCAGATTTAAAGAAATACTATCCAGTGAACGAATTGTTGAAAGTATTATAAAAGAGGAGCTGACACAAATACAAAATGATTTCGGGGATCAGCGCCGCACAGAAATAGTCGCATCCACCAAAGAAATTACTATAGAGGACATGATAGTTGAGGAAGACATGGTGGTCACCATTTCAAAAAGCGGTTATATAAAAAGGACCCCGATTACAGTTTATCAGAGCCAGCACCGTGGCGGCAAAGGGAAAACCGCCATGTCGATAAAAGAAGAAGATTTTGTAAAACATCTCTTTGTTGCTTCAACACACCATACCTTCCTGTTTTTCACGAATATGGGGAAAGTTTACTGGTGTAAAGTTTATGAAATTCCTCAGCATGGCCGTGTTAGTCGCGGTAAGGCAATTGTCAATCTTCTTAGCTTTGAAAAGGACGAAAAGCTCGCCACTGTACTTGCTGTAAAATCATTTGAACCCGGCTCCCATGTTTTTATGGCAACGAAAAACGGGCTGGTTAAAAAAACAGATATTATGGCTTACAGCCATCCTAGAACGGGGGGTATAATTGCACTTAATCTGGCCACTGGTGACGAATTGATTGGGGCAAGGATAACCGATGGTACAATGAATATCTTTTTGTGTTCTGCAAATGGCAAGTCGATTCGCTTTCATGAGTCAGATGCACGCCCGATAGGACGTGTTGCAAGAGGTGTTCGCGGAATGAGCCTTGCTGCCGGGGATCATATCGTCGGCATGGAAGTTTTAAGCCATGGTCAAACCTTGTTTTCCGTAACTGAAAACGGATATGGGAAAAGAACATCTATTGACGAGTATCCTGTTCAAAAACGCGGCGGCAAGGGAGTAATTACAATAAAAACCAGCGAGCGTAACGGGCAGGTTGTTTCAATAATGCTCGTAGAGGAAGTGGATGATCTTATGCTGATGACGAATACAGGCAAGATCATACGCATGCATATTAAGGGCATATCAGTTATCAGCCGCAATACTCAGGGTGTAAAACTCATCAATATGGATAAAGGTGAGAAAGTTGTGGGTGCCCTCGGACTAATTGAAAAAGAAGAAG
>Ga0255442_1053_pt1 | contig 10368 bp, 8 predicted proteins | sample ANMaggSeSYBR02F6_FD_182635 | JGI IMG/M metagenome (GOLD analysis project Ga0255442, IMG submission 182635) | Sediment cell enrichment communities from methane seep in Santa Monica Basin, California, United Staets - ANME aggregate JGI... | ecosystem: Environmental > Aquatic > Marine > Cold seeps >... | reverse complement strand
ATATTTCATAAATTATATACTTTTGCAGCCATGGACTCCGCCGGGTTAGTAGCAAGCATTTTCTTGATGTGCAGACCTATTTTTCAGGAATAAAATCTAACATTGATTTTAAATCTTTTACAACCAATTCAAAGTCTGGAAGATCCCTGGTAAGTCTGGCAAGAGCGATAATCCAGAATTTTTTTGCTTCAGATAGTCTATTGGAGTCAAAAAACAGATCATGTTTGAAATCGACTCCTGTTATCTGGCATTTTTCGATTAGTAGTTCTCCAATCTTGCCCTGGTCGAAGTCCTTTTCTTTCAAGAGCCGCCAGACATCGTAATAGTCTCTTGCCCTACCCCTTTGCAGGATGCTTCGAAGCTTTTCAACCAGGATTTCATTAGGTGAATAAATATCTATTATGTATGGAACGATAAAATTTTGGAACCTCAGACCATGATCCGTCATAGCCCGCTCTTGCAGGTATCAGCAGATATTTTCCTTTTTGAATCTCTTCGATCCGTCCTTTTTTCTTTAGGCGGTATATCACATTCCATACAGAAGAATTGGAAGTTCCGAGAATTCGCTTTGCAACGTTTATTGTAAAGATAGATCTATTCTCTTCTTCAAGGGTGAACAACAGCTTGAGTTCATTAGCAACTAATTTTATGTTTTGTGTAATCATAATCTTGTTTAAAGCGAGTATTGTTACACAAATATTAATATGTGCCTATTCTCAGTGGATTTACTCTATTATTATTTGCTACTATGGTTTTTAAGAATCTGCATGAGTGGCTATCCAAATGTTCAGGCTTGAATAACCTTTCTCATTAGCACTATAAAGTTTTATAAGGTCCTATATCATCCGGTATTGTAATATTTTGGAAACGGGAAGAGATCAAAGTGAAAGACTTCTTTATCAGCTACAACAGTGCGGACAAAACATGGGCTGAATGGACCGCCTGGACGCTGGAGGAAGTAGGATACAGCACCGTATTGCAAGCCTGGGATTTCAGGCCGGGTTCCAACTTTGTGCTTGAGATGCAGCGGGACGCTGCTGAAACAGAGCGAACCATCGCCATCTTATCCCCGGCCTATCTTGACGCACTTTATACCCAACCAGAATGGGCAGCTGCCTTTGTTCAGGACCCTACAGGAGAAAATGGCACATTGCTGCCCGTTTGTATTCAAAAATGTGACCTTAAAGGTCTCTTGCATGCAATTATCTATATCGACTTGGTAGACCTCGACGAAATGGCAGCCAAAAAGGCCCTGCTGCAAGGAATCAAACAAGAAAGGATTAAGCCTTCAGTCGAGCCACAATTCCCTGGAGATGTCAGGCGTTCTGTAACCGTGCAGCCCCGTTTCCCTGGTGCACTCCCGCCGACCTGGAATGTGCCCCATGCCCGCAATCCCAATTTCACAGGTCGGGAGGAGCGCTTGGCCAGCCTGAAAACGGCCCTGGGTTCAGGCAAGCCCGCCGCATTGACACAGGCCATACACGGGCTGGGCGGTGTTGGCAAGACCCAGCTTGCCCTTGAGTATGCCTACCGCAGCGCAGCAGAATATGACATCGTGTGGTGGGTCCGTTCAGAAGAGCCTGTGACCCTGGCTTCCGATTATGCCAGCCTTGTCAAAGCACTGGACCTGCCAGAGAAAGAAGCCGCAGATCAAAAGCTTATCATTCAGGCGGTAAAGCATAGGCTGGAACAAATTCCGAAATGGCTGCTAGTTTTCGATAATGCAAGAGAAGCTATAGAGGTTCGAGATTTTATTCCACATGGACAGATGGGGCATGTACTCATCACGTCCAGAAACGCCCGGTGGCGGGGTACTGCCACGCCTCTGGATGTGAAGGTTTTAGAGCGCTCTGAATCAGTAGATCTCCTGCTAAAGCGCACCGGATATACAGACAGGGAAGCCGCTGGTGCCCTGGCAGATGCGCTGGGTGACCTGCCCCTTGCCTTAGAGCAGGCAGGGGCTTACATGGAGGCAAAGGGAAGATCGCTTCCCTATTACCTGGAAATGTTCACTAAACGTAAAAATGAGCTATGGGACCGTGAAGGACCTCCCCCGGATTACCCGGATACGGTAGCTAATACATGGAACATTGCTTTTGATGAAGTAAAGCAAATATCGTCCCCTGGAACAGATCTATTGAACCTGTGTGCTTTTCTTGCACCTGACGATATTCCTGTTGAACTGTTGAATTCGGGGGTGGAATACCTGCCCGAATCCCTGGCTGCTGTGGCATCCGACCCCCTGGCATTTGATGATGCTGTGGACCCTTTGCGCCGCTATTCCCTTGTTGAGATCACAGCAGGAACAATTTCAGTTCACAGGTTAGTGCAGGCAGTTACCCACGACCGGCTGGATGGGGATGAATTGAAAAAATGGGCAGAAACAGCCGTACGTATCGTTAATAAGGCATTTCCATCTGGAAGTGATGATGTCCAGACCTGGCCTGTTTGTTCACGTTTACTGTCTCATGCTCTGGCGGCAGCAGAGCATGCCGAAGTTCTTGATGTAGCTTCGGATTCAACAGAGAGGTTATTGAATCAGACAGGGTTATATCTGAAGGGACGCGCCCAATTTGCCGAAGCGAAAGATATGTTTGAACGTACGCTGGCCATCGGTGAAGCTGCCTATGGCCCCGACCATCCTACTGTGGCAGTCGGTGTTAATAACCTCGGTAGTGTCCTGCAAGCACTTGGGAATATGGAAGGGGCAAAGAAAATGTATGAGCGTGCGCTGGCCATCGATGAAGCTGCCTACAGTCCCAACCATCTTGATGTGGCAATCGATGTCAATAACCTCGGTGGTGTCCTACAAGCACTTGGGGATATGGAAGGAGCAAAGAAAATGTATGAGCGTGCACTGGCCATCGGTGAAACTACCTATGGTCCCGACCATCCTACTGTGGCGATCTATGTTAATAACCTCGGTCTCGTCCTGAAAACACTTGGGGATATGGAAGGAGCAAAGAAAATGTATGAGCATGCGCTGGCCATTGGTGAAGCTGCCTATGGCCCCGACCATCCTGCTGTGGCGATCTATGTTAATAACCTCAGTCTCGTCCTGCAAACACTTGGAGATATGGAAACTGCAAAGAAAATGTATGGGCGTGTGCTGGCCATCGACGAAGTTGCCTACGGCCCTGACCATCCTGCTGTGGCGATCGATGTCAATAACCTCGGTGGTGTCCTACAAGCACTTGGGGATATGGAAGGTGCAAAGAAAATGTTTGAGCAGGCGTTAAGGATATTTACCAAATATCTTGGTGAAGATCATCCAGACACAGTGACGGTGCAAAATAACCTGGATTCACTTTCTTAAAGACAATTCAACGTCATCTAATCCTCATTTTACACAAGTTGGCCTGCAGCACAAACAGCAGTATAACGGCCACCAGGCCGCCGATCATGGATATACAGCACTTCTGGGGTGGCAGCCTGATACTATGGGCAGTCGCCGCCCCTTCCTCGCAAGTATCACCTTAGCCGGCAGCGGTGCCTTTGAGGTCAGACGGTGGGCGTTTTGAAGCATGAAGTTGAAGATGCAGGTGAGTTGAAGGTTTGAGATCAAGCTTGAGACAAAGTTACGACTCTTCAAGAATATCTTTTAGTATAACAATCTCAACTTCTTCAACTTTCTTCAACATTAAATCGTTTGTAAAAAATGCAGTTCCACCTTGATTTATGCATGTTGCAATTTGTATGGCATCAGGAGTTTTAATGTTATAATTAGCTCTTAATGTCGATGCAATATTTGATATTTCCTTATCCACATTAACAATATCCAAATTTGGGAAATTTGAGATCATTATCTGGTAATCAGTAGCTACCGCCAGTTTATCTTCTTTTTTAGGCTTCACCATGATTTCAAGTAGTGTGATTACGGATGTTATGCCTTTTACGTTTCCGAACTCGATTTCTTCTAAGATCTTTCCACATATTTCTGCAAAAATAGGATTATCTTCCAACAGATAAATAAAAACCATTGTGTCGATGGCGATAATCCGGTGTTCTTTAGTGATAGGTATCATCTATTCCCACGATTCCCGTTCACTTTTCACATAATCTGCTGCATCAACATCATTCCACACTTCTTTATATAATCCTCTAAGTTTAGCTGTATATCCACATGGTTTTTTAATCAGTACGAGCCTATTGTCTTCTATGTCCACAAGCAGCTCATCATTTTTGGCAAACTTCATTTTTTCGATTAAAATTTTAGGGATGGTAATATTATATCTGGCACCTATTTTGACAGTGATACTCATTTCGTTTACCTCAACAATTATTAGTGCAGCGATTAGATTTAAATCCTATTGTTTGCCAAGTCATACTATCACTTTTATTAGCTGTTTGCCGATTGCTTAAAGGGCAAGCACCTTTTGAGATTTACAGGGACAGAGACACAATTTTTAATTTCGGCCAACAAACATTTAGCCGTGATCAACCTGTACAATAAGGTGAGAGAGGATATACAGAATATTATAGGTTCGAGGTTTCGATTAGTAATTCTCCAATCTTTCCCTGGTCGAAGTCCTTTTCTTTAAAGAGCCGCCAGACATCGTAATAGTCTCTTGCCTTACCCCTTTGCAGGATGCTTCGAAGCTTTTCAACCAGGATTTCATTAGGTGAATAAACAAGTACTTCAAATGATGGAATATCGTTATATTCAGGCTTCACGTTTATCCGGTGGGGCTTTTCGATCAATTTTTCTTTCAAAGAGATATCAAAGGAGATCTTATTCTTAAATCCCATCGGTCCGAGGAACTGGACATCAGCAAATATGGCAAACTTTCTTGCATTAAAAGCACTGAATGAATAAGCTATATCACTCATCCTGTTGACTTATACGAAAACCTCTTCGAAACCCTGTTTCAAACCCTTTGGATCAAACTCACTTACAATGGTAAAGTCCATATCCTCTGAAAGACGCCATTCAGGAAAATAGATTTTCCTTATCGCAGTTCCTCCCTTGAAGATCAGGATGTCCCTAATCTTTGACTCGTTCCAGTAAATGCCGCTGAGAAGCCATGTAAGTGCATAATCCTTTTCAAAAGTAGCTACATTGAATCCGGACTTTCTGGCCAGCCTTCTTAATTCATTTTCATCCATAACAATATCTAATCCAGTCTATTAGTTCATCTTTTGTCCGGTTTATGATAAGTCCGTACTTTTTGGAATATTCCAGCGCTTTTTTTGGACCGAGAGGATCAAGCCACATATACCCTTTCTGCCTTCCTGGAATTATCTTTGCAGATATTTTCCTTTCCAATCCCAGCAATTCCAGGGCATAACATACCCTCCTGGTAACGACATTTACATTTGTTCTTTCTGAATACTCAAATAGGTTCATAAAGTCAAGTTTATCCCTGGCGTTCCATATCCCTTTGAATGCTTCATCCAGACCACCGCAGTATTTGGGATAAAGCATGCAGTCGACTATAGTCTTCTCTCTTGAAGATATATAAAAACTGCCTCCTGCAGCCTTCTCTTCCACAAAACCGAAAAATTTCTTTTTTGCCAATGTGATAAATTCGAATTGAGTATCTCCAAACTCCAAGTCTCTTTTTCTCTGTGTTGTGGCAACAAAGACCACATGCGGGACCTGTTCGGTCATACCCCAATAGTTAAGAGCAGTCCAGAAACCGATGTAATAAATATCTATTATGTATGGAACGATAAGATTTGGAACCTCAGACCATGATCCTTCATACCCTGCTCTTGCAGGTATCAGCAGATATTTTCCTTTTTCTATCTCTTCGATCCTTCTTTTTTTCTTTAAGCGGTATATCACATTCCAGACAGAGGGATTGGAAGTTTCAAGAATCTGCTTTGCATCGTTTATTGTAAAGATAGATACATTCTCCTCTTCCAGGGTGAACAACAACTTGAGTTCGTTTGCACCTAATCTTATGTTTTGTGTAGTCATAATCTTGTTTAAAACGAGTATTGTTACACAAATATTAATATATTCCGATTCTTTGTGGATCTACTTAACCACCGCACGATCACTCTTGATAATGTGCTGCTACGTGGTGGCTTTTTTGAGAATAGGGAGGTGTGCCGAAGAGGGGGACGGGGCTGCAATTTATTAGTTTCTAACCGCAAAGTGTGCAAAGACCGCAAAGGATTCTACTGCCATAGCTTTGCGTATTTTGCGTTCTTTGCGGCACAGTATTTCATAAATAATATATTTTAACATCCACCGGCAGCTAACCAACAAAACATACACTTTGTACACAGGGACCGCCGCATATCCATGCAGCCAAAAGTGACCACAAAAGCGCCTACCTGCACTCACTTCCACAACTTCCACTCAGTGCATATGCACCCACACGCAGACACCAGCGCAGGGAGGAGATGTGCAGAAAGGAAGCAGGCTGGAATTATTTCAATATTAACCGTGGTTCGAAACTCGCACGAATCCACAAGGCTGGCTGCCACACTGCCGCCCTGCAGTGGCAAAGTAAAGTGCAGATGCAGGGGCGACGGGAGACCATAAAAATGAATGAGGGGTAGTGAAGTGGTAAAGAAGGGGCGAAGTGTATTTGGTTTTTCACTTGAGCAGTTTTTCCAGATCGTCTCTACTCAAACCGGTTTGATGAAGAATATCAAGTAATGTTCCTTTTGCAAGTTATTTGTGTAGAGGAACCACTGTTCTATAGGTTTTACCAAGAGTAATTCTCTGCATTGAAACATGACTCCCTCTTTGACGTACCTCGATAAAACCTGCTTTTTTCAGTGCTGACACAAGTTTTTTTCCAGATAGGACTGGTAGTTTAAGCATGTGCAATTTCCACTGTGGTCCAGTATGGTCTTGACGTCTCGCTTGGCAGGTTTTCTATGCCAAAACTTTCAATATAGAGTTCTATTGCTTCTTTGATATTTGCTTGTGCGTCTTCAAGGCTTTTACCTTGAGATGTTACTCCAAGTTCTGGACATCTTGCAACAAAGAATTTTTCTTCATATTGAATGGAAATCAGGAAGGTCCTCATATTAGCCTCCGGTTGGATTATATTTTATCTTAATATCATTTAACTTCATTGCTTTTTATTCCTTAATTGATATTGATATTCCAAAAGACATCTTTTCTTTATGCAGCTTTACCAGCATAATCCCTTATGCACTCCGGGCGGCGGGAGAATGGGAGAATGGGAGAATGGGAGAATGGGAGAATGGGGGTGAGGGTTGGACATTATATTAATACAAGCCACAGAGATCACAGAGAAAAGTAAAAACGCTCTATGCACTCTGTGGCTCAAAAATCACATTTAGTATATATTTCACCTGTTGGCGGCGGCAACAATTCGATATACACAGACGATGCAAGCAAAACTCTATCTAAAAAACAACTGGGAAATGATATAGTGTCGTCAGGAGCCAGGGCTGAAAATATACGTCACACCCCCATCCCCTGCCGTACCGCTCTTCTTCGACCTGGTAGCCGTCAGCACAGTATCCTACAGGTGCCATCATATCAATGGAAGTCCTGGATTCCAGGGCATTGAACACTGATGTGGTGGGCACAACAAGGATGCCTTGTCTGATCCGCCAGCCCAGTTCAAAGGCCAGTATCCGGTCAGAGTCCTTGATATCGTTCACCCATATCTGGACAACAGCCCCTATCCTGCCATCAGGGGTGTCGGCAGGGTCAAGCCAGGCCTCTATACCACCCTCGGATTTACCGAATACGGTGGACGGCAGGGCAGTAGAGAGGTAAGCGGCACGTTTAAGCCGCTTCTTGTCGCTGGCAGTGATGATAAATCTGGTAAATACGCCACTGAAGGCTTCACAGTAGGTATCATCCACAGTGATGTCATTAATATGCAGGTTCATGGATAGGTATTGGATGTACTGGATTATATAATTATAATAGTAACTATTCAGCCTTCCTTTAGACCGGATGCCGATGACGAAAATCAGCTTATTTGTGTCTATGGCGATACATTTTTTAGTTTTTAATACTGAGTCTACGTCCATCGATTCCAAAGGCATTTGACAATTGTGTGCAATTATCTATTTTTGGACTATTCAGTCTACCGATAACGTTTATGTATGGCTGAATAGTTACTTATAATATTTGAATGATGAGATTTATCTGGTGAATAATATATATGTAAAACTATTCAAAACATTTTCAAAAAGATTTTATAATAAATTTGCATAAAGTAACATACTTTGTATGGATTAAATTAGTGAAAACAATGGCCAAGATTTACGTATCATCCACTTTTAAGGATTTGGAAGAATGCCGAGAAAAAGTCCGACTTGTACAACGGCAGATGAACCATGAAGATGTGGCAATGGAATATTATGTGGCAGAGGATAGACGTCCTGTTGATAAATGTCTGGAAGATGTTGCAAAATGTGATCTTTATGTAGGTATTTTTGCCTGGAGATATGGTTATATTCCACCAGGATATGATAAATCCATAACTGAACTTGAATACAGGAAAGCAGTTGAGACCGGAAAGAAATGTCATATTTTTTTACTCCATGAAGATGCACCCTGGCCGCGAAAGTTTGTTGATAAAGGTGATGATGCGCAAAAAATTGATCATTTAAGAGAGGAATTATCTGAAAAATATACCGTAAGTTTTTTCAAAACACCTGAAGAACTTGGAAGTTTAGTAGGTCCATCTGTTCATAATTGGGAAATGGAGCTTGGAATAGTATCCGTTAAAAAAGGCACAATTCCCGAAATTGACATTGAAAGTTATACAAAAGCCATCGAACGCAAATATAAAACACTTGATCTGGACACTTTGACACCATCACAAAAAGAAGATTATCTCAAGGTTCTTCTCAGTAATGTATTTGTTGAACAAAATGTCAGGGAAAAGACCCCTCCGATGGAACTTCCAAGAGAAGTGTGGAGAAAAATTCAAGAAGAGTGGGATATTGATTCTGAATTTCTTCCGGAAGGGCTGACGATTGATGATATTAAACAGGCAAATGTATCTTATTATTCAAAAACTCCCTTACCTGTACTGGATGCAATAACAGATAATAAAAATAAATATTTGGTAATCCTTGGAGACCCGGGTTCTGGAAAGTCCACTCTTGCACGGTATATACTTTTATCTATTCTGGATATACATCAGGATGCCAAACTCAATGAAAGATTCAATGGTTATCTTCCCCTCTTGATCGAACTTCGGGAATTTATTGGCTTGTGTTCAGAAAATAAATGTAAGACTTTTCTTGATAATTTCCATCATCTTGGAGAAACCCAGGGTTATCATTTAACAAGAGAAGGGATTCACACATATCTCAAAGAAAATGAAAATGCTCTTGTTATTTTTGATGGTCTTGATGAAGTCTTTGATCCAAAGAAATGGGAAGATGTCAATCGTATGATTGCAGGATTTGCAGTTGATTATCCTAAAGTCCGTATAATTGTAACTTCAAGAATTGTGGGGTATAAACCTAATATCCTTTCTGATGCAGGTTTTCAACATTTCACTATCCAGGAATTTGAAGAAGAACAAATAAAGGTATTCCTTGATAAATGGTATTCAATTGCATTGTATGAAAATGAGGAAGAGATTAAAGAGAAAAAAGAACGAATTATTAAATCTCTTGAAGAATCTCCCTCCATACGTCAGCTTGCAGGAAACCCTCTTTTACTCACTATTCTTACAATTATCGGCAAACATCAGGAATTGCCCAGAGAACGCTGGAAGCTGTATGATCATGCAGCCAGTGTTCTTGTTGAGCACTGGGATGTTAACAGACACTTGAGAGATATTAATGTAAATGCTGATTTTATCGGAGAAGAAGACAAGAAGGAACTGCTCAGGAGAATCGCATTTAACATGCAGTCAGCTCCGGAGGGACTTGCAGGTAATTTTATTCACAAAGAGGTACTTCGAACTGAAATCGAGGAATATTTTAAAGATCGATATAAAACAGAACCGGAAAAAGCCACGAAAATTGCCCGTTCAATGATCGACCAGTTCAGGAAGAGGAATTTTATCCTCTGCCTGTACGGGGCAGATTTCTTTGGCTTTATCCACCGGACTTTTCTTGAATATTTCTGTGCCTCTGCCATTGTAGAAAAATTCAATGATCATGAAATTGATATTGATGATCTTAATAAAGATTTTTATGAAAAATATTGGGAGGATCAGACCTGGCATGAGGTGCTGAGACTTATATGTGGGATGAAGGAGAAGCTTGCCGGGGACCTTATCCGGCATTTGATGGATGTTTACCATCCTCAATGGTTTGGGAAACGTCCACCTTGGAATATCGCTCTTGCGATCAAGTGTTTGAGTGAGATAAGGAATCCGGAAGCTATTGATGGTACTGCAAAGGAATTGCTGTTAAGTGTAATTAGATTATTTGAAATGGTACACTGGACAAAAGATA
>Ga0255442_1052_pt1 | contig 10385 bp, 8 predicted proteins | sample ANMaggSeSYBR02F6_FD_182635 | JGI IMG/M metagenome (GOLD analysis project Ga0255442, IMG submission 182635) | Sediment cell enrichment communities from methane seep in Santa Monica Basin, California, United Staets - ANME aggregate JGI... | ecosystem: Environmental > Aquatic > Marine > Cold seeps >... | reverse complement strand
ACATATCATCTTTTATAACCGGATGTATCTATCAACTTCAACCTTTAGCTGATACCAAAAAGATAAGCGTTGAAGCGCAGATAGCTCCGGATATCCCTGGCATGACAGGTGATCTGGAACACCTCCAAAGGGTTATAATAAATCTTCTGAATAATGCCATTAAGTTTTCTGATCCTGGAAGCAGAGTTGTTTTGCGAGTAGTGCCTAATAAAAACCGTACCATGTTGGATTTTTCCGTATCTGATAACGGACCCGGTATCCCGAAAGAGGAACAGTCACTTATATTTAATAAGTATTACCGGGCAAGGGGAGTTAGAGATAATATGGATGGTGTTGGGCTTGGCCTTAATATATCAAAGAATATTGTTGAGTTTCATAAAGGAACAATCTGGGTAAAGAGTACTGTTGGACATGGAAGCACTTTCGGTTTTACACTTCCAGCTTCTTAAGAACAAATAGCTTTAGAATTATGGATGTTGTGCAATGAATTTTAAAAAAAACATTAAAGCAAGGATAATTTTTTTTGCGCGAGTGGCGATGTTATGTGGAATTTTCTTATGTTTGGCCTGTGGGCATCATTCTCAAAAGATTAAATCTTTTTTTATTGACGACTATAAAGTTTATTTGAAAATCTTAGAAAAAGGAAAGGAGGCTTTTCAAAAAGGGGACTTTAATAGGGCGCGGGAAATTTATGAAATTTTGTACCAGAATTCCAGAGATGAAACTATTGCGCGTGAGTCTCTTTATGCACTTGCCTGCACACATTTTATCCTTGCTGAAAACTCTGATGATTTCAACAAGGCCATTGTTTTCTGGAATAAATGGAGTAACCTTGCACCATCTGTTTTGGAAAATGAGGATCCCAGGATGCTGGGACCATTATTACAGAATAAAGTAAAGAAATGGATAACTGATGCAGACGCTGTGGAAATACTGAAGTCAGAGGCAAATAAAGTAAAGCTGTTGCTTCAATCACAGAGGATACAGGAAAAAAAACAGGAGATTTCTTCCAATATTGAATAATTTTGCTTTTACTCGAAGTTTTTTTACAAAAGGCTTTTTTACGTGTTCACCAATTTTAAAGGGAATAAATTTTGAATTCACAGCCATCAATCTTAGTAGTAGATGATGACCTTCATGTCCTGGAAGTAATTGAGGCCCGGCTTTCTTCATCGGGATTTCAGGTTTGCAAGGCTTCCGGAGTACAGGAGGCTATAGGGATACTAAAGGATAAAAAGATTGATCTTATAGTTTCTGATATGAAGATGCCTGGGATGGGCGGCATGCATTTGCTAAAAAATGTCAGATCTCTTGTGCCTGGACTCCCTCTAATCTTTCTAACTGCCTATGGGACAATTCCCGATGCTGTTCGTGCTGTTAAAGCCGGAGCTGTTGATTATTTGGTAAAACCTTTTGATGGGCGTGATCTGATTAATAAAATTCGTAAAATCTTAAAAAATGGTTATAAGAGTTCAGCCCCTGGCGAGATTCCTTATGAGTCAAAGCAGAGCTACTTTGGGGAAAGCTCTGTTATGAAAGAAATTTATGGGCTTGTTGAGCGAATCGCAGCAAGTAATGTTAATATTCTAATCCTTGGTGAAAGCGGGTCAGGAAAGGAACATATCGCCCATATAATACATCAACAAAGCCTTCGGAAAGGACACCCATTTGTTGTAGTTGATTGCGGTTCCACGCCGGCAGGTCTTTTAGAGAGCGAACTTTTTGGACATGTTCGGGGAGCTTTCACGCAAGCCATACGCGACAAAAAGGGTTTAATAGAAACCGCAAATCGTGGTACGCTTTTTTTAGACGAAATCGGAAATATATCCCCTGATATGCAGATACGTCTTCTCCGGTTTTTAGAGGACAGGAAGATAAGAAGAGTAGGAGATCTGCAAGAGATACCTGTTGATTGCAGAATTATTGCAGCAACTAATTCAGACTTATTAGAAGATATTAAAGCAGGAAGGTTCAGAGAGGACCTTTATTACAGACTACGCGTTGTTACATTGAAAGTTCCACGGCTGCGGGATAGAAAGGAAGATATCCCTTTGTTAGCCCGTCATTTTGTTGATAAGTTTTCCGAGAGCTATGAAAATAAGGCAGTTGAACTACCGTCTGAAACCATTAAATGGCTTTGCAATTATCCGTGGCCTGGTAACATTCGTGAGCTCAAAAATGCTTTGGAAGCTGGAGTAGTCCTTTGCAAAAACGAAGTGTTAAGTATCGACGACCTCTATCTTGCAGGTTTGCCTGAGGTTCCTTACTGTGCCTCTTCTAAAGACAAACCTCTTTCTCTTGAAGAAGCCGAGTGTAATGCAATTCTCCACGCTTTGAAAGAGGCAGGGGGAATACAGAAGAGTGCAGCTAAATTACTAGGGATAAGCCGAAGAGCTATACATTATAAAATTAAAAAATATGAAATTGATTTGTCAAAAATCCGCTAAACTTTAGCAAAATATGATTTATCCTAATTTAGTTTATATAGATTTTCAGATAATTAATTTCACAAGGCCAGAATGAGGAAGGCGTATTAGTTATACGTCAACGACTGATAACACAGTGAAATTATTTATCTGAAAGTCTATAGTCTCTTCAATAAATCATGGTGAATATTGTCAAATCCGCCGTTTGCAGGACTGGTCATAACTATTTGATATTATTAGAAGCGATACATTGACAAATACTTATTTTTTACCATGTTTTGCAACCTATACGCAACCATTTTCCATGATTTGCAAAGTAAGCGATTATGAGTTAAAATAATTATAATTTCCGAGGGATAGCCTGATCAGCGACAAAGTTGGATATCCTGGCCAAACTTCCCTCGGATTACCCTCCAGGGAGCATTACAGGAGATGCTTGAAAAATATATCAAAAAAGCCACACTATGATTAACCAGAAAATGTGATACCAAGCCTTTGCCGAAGTCTAAGTCTAAGCAATCCGTTGACGAGTTTGTACGGAATTTAACAATTTAGGGTCAACCGGAATGAGTGTGGTCAGTTTTCATAATTTTTCAAATTATTCACAATATTTCTCAGATTGAGCTGTGAAAAATCAAATTTTTAGATAGTATATTGATTTTGAATTGGATCTTGTTGGTTTTTGCTTTAAAGGCCGTATATTAGGATGGTATAATCTCTTAATGAATGGAGTAGCGGTCTTATTTTTTTAACCATAGATACGCAGATGAATTGATACCAATTTAAACCGATTCTTGAGCGTCCATCTTTAAATCTTCTGTCCAGAATTCGTCTTCAACTACTCTCACTTTTTCAATAATTTTTACGCATGTTTTAGCGGTGACCTTGTCAAATCCAGAATCGAGTTCTTCAATTTTAGCCTTATGAAACAAACCGGCTGTGCGTGAGCTTCAGGTGTGATATATTGTCAAAAAGCTAAAGTGTTACAATTTTATCATAGCCGGTGTTTGATATACATAATAAATATATTGTCAAAAGTCTTTTGATTGACTATTGATTATTGACTATTGCAGAATGACCGTGAAAAATAATCAAAGGAGTAAACTATTTGAAAGTTGTAATTGTCGGGGCAGGAGAGGTTGGCTTTCACGTAGCAAGCCGGTTGTCACATGAAAATAAAGACGTTGTGGTGATTGATAAGGATGGTGACGCTATTCGTCGTATTTCCGATAATATAGACGTTCAGGTTATAACAGGATCCGGCAGCAGTCCTGTATCACTTGAAGAGGCGGGAATAAAAGAAGCAGAGATACTTCTTGCCGTAACAAACAGCGACGAAACAAATCTGGTGGCATGCCTGGTGGCAAATATCATTTCGCCATATACAAAAAAACTGGCGCGCATACGAAATGCCGACTTTGATAAATACCATGCCATTTTTCGAGATCATGCCCCTCATATAGACACTTTAATCAACCCTGAAATCGAGGTTGTGAAAACAATCGACAGGCTTATGAACATGCCCGGGGCGGTTGATGTTGGAAACTTTGCAAACGGCCGTGTCAAATTTATAGGTATAAATTTAGACAAGGAAGCGCGGCTGGCAGGTTCACGCCTTGATGAAATTCCTGCACTTCTTGGCAAACAAGGCCCTCTTATTGCCGCGGTTATAAGGGATGAAGAACTTATAATCCCAAGCGGCGACGACAGGCTTATGCCTGGAGATCTGGTATATTTTATCAGTGAAGAGGACAAGATCCTGGATACCCTTACAATATTCGATAAACATGCAGAGCCCGTTAAAAGGGTTTTGATTGTTGGAGGAGGCCGAATAGGATCAAGGCTGGCCGTTTTGCTTGATGATAAGCATGTCTATACAAAAATAATTGAAAAAAATCCTGATAGATGCGCCAAACTTGCAGAAAAGTTGAACAAGGTCGTAGTTCTTCATGGAGACGGTTCTGATCAGGGGCTGCTTAAAGAAGAAAATGTTCAGGAAACGGATTTTGTCATTACGCTTACAAATGATGAAGAAATAAACATTTTAGCTTCTTTGCTTGCCAAAAGGATGGGAGCACGAAAAACAATAACAAAAATTAGTAAATTCAGCTATTTTTCACTTATGTCAATGGTCGGAATCGAGCAGGTAGTCAGCCCGCGGCTTTCTGCTATAAATACAATTTTGCAGCACATAAGACGCGGCAAGGTGCTTTCGTCTATATCAATTAAAGGAGAGCAAGCCGAATTCATGGAGGCAGTTGCTCTTGAAACGTCAGAAATCGTAGGGAAACCTCTAAAAAACATATCATTTCCAAAGGGAGCACTTGTAACAAGTATAATTCGAAATGATAATATAGTTATTCCTTCCGGCGACAGTATCATTGAGCCTGATGACAGAATCATAATATTTGCTACAAGGCAGGCTATACCAAAAATAGAAAAAATCCTTACTGTAAAACTGGAGTATTTCTAAATGCGCTGGCGTTATATCCTGAATGTCGTTGGGATATTAACCCTTTTTTTTGGCCTTACCATGTTATTTCCCATAGCAGTTGCTTTTTATTATAAGGATCAAAGCGTTATTCCTTTCTTAAAGTCCATTGGCATTACGACCTTTGCAGGTCTGCTGCTGCACTTGTGTTTTAGAGGCTCAAGAGTAGAGATAATAACTCAGCGTGAAGGGATGGCGATCGTATCCATCGGATGGATAACTATTGGAATTTTCGGTGCACTTCCGTTTTATCTGGGCGGCGAATTTATTACTTTTGTGGATGCATTTTTCGAATCAGTGTCAGGGGTCACAACCACTGGAGCATCGGTATTAACAAATATTGAAGCCGTATCAAAAGGCCTTCTTTTTTGGCGCAGTTTTATTCAGTGGCTTGGCGGAATGGGAATAATAGTTTTATCCATTGCCATACTCCCCTTTCTCGGCGTTGGAGGCATGCAGCTTTATAAAGCGGAAGTTCCAAGTCCCACACCCGACAAGCTAAGGCCGCGCATTAAAGATACAGCCTTGCTCCTCTGGAAAGTTTATGTTTTGATTTCTTTATTAGGGGCAATCCTTCTTCTGATAGGAGGCATGAGCTTTTATGATGCCCTGTGCCATACCTTTACAACAATGCCGACCGGCGGATTTTCAACTAAGAATGCCTCTATAGCCCATTTTGACAGCGTATATTTTGATTCTGTAATCATTATATTTATGCTTCTCGCTGGAATAAATTTTTCACTTCATTATCAGATGCTAAGGGGGAAAACACTTGCTTTCTGGAAAGATTCAGAGTGCCGCTTCTTCCTGGGCACCATTATTTTGCTGATTGCAATTGTTACTTTTAATATTCACGGCGCTGTATACGAAAATATATGCCAGGCGCTTCGCTATGGCGCTTTTCAGGTAGTCTCAATTATTACGACTACAGGCTATGCTACAGCCGATTTCGATCAATGGCCTGCCATGTCCAAGCTGATACTGCTTTTGTGTATGTTTATGGGAGCATCAGCGGGTTCGACTGGCGGGGGAATGAAATTTCTACGCGTTATGCTTTATTTTAAATATTGCTACAAAGAGCTTTTTTCCATGATTCATCCCCGCTCTGTTACCCATATCAAAATCGGTGGAAAAGTAGTTCCGGAAGATGTTACAAGAAGCGTTCTTGGATTCCTTGGGCTCTACATGGGGCTATTTGTTCTATGTTCCGTGGTTCTGGCAGGCATGGGAGTGGATTTTGTAACATCATTTAGCGCTGTTGCAGCTACAATAGGAAACGTGGGCCCGGGTTTTGCAAACGTGGGACCGGCCTTGAACTACGCTCAGATGCCCTATCTGGGCAAGTGGCTGCTGATATGGTGCATGCTGTTAGGAAGGCTTGAAATATATACGATTATAATTTTTCTGGTTCCGGAGTTCTGGCGTAAATAAATTTGTTGACAAAGTTGGAATTTATATTTAAGAATTATATTTTTTTAAGGGCCGTTAACTCAGTTGGTAGAGTATCTGCCTTTTAAGCAGAGAGTCGCGCGTTCGAGCCGCGCACGGCCCACTTTAAGTAGCCGTTATTACTTACGTCCCCATCGTCTAGCCTGGTCCAGGACACCGGCCTTTCACGCCGGCAACAGGGGTTCAAATCCCCTTGGGGACGCCAATAAAAACAAGGCCTTACGCCTTTTCATGAAAGCCGCTTGTGGAGATGACGGCTCCACAGACGGCTTTTTGCTTTTCTGGCCCCTCATTTCATTCTCCTAACGTTCGTTCGTAGACTCGGTCAATGTCAATCGACACGACCTTCGCCGGTTTGGAGGGCAAACTTTCCAGGGCGTCTCGCACTCTTTCCATGCCGATACTCTTCAAATACCGCTCCGTTGTACTGGGGCTCTTGTGCCGAAGGATGGACTGAATCACGCCCACGTCGTATCCCTGATTGAAGAGTGTGGAAGCCGTTAGGTGCCGGATAGCGTGGAAGCCAAAAGGTTTCACTTTGGCTTTGTCGCAAATACGCCGCATGAAATGAATCCTGCATTTGAATGGCTGGCCGTAATACTCACGGGTGAATGCCGTTTCATCCAGACACAGGAATACATTGGGCTTGTCTTTTATCGGCCTGTGTTCCCACCACCACAATAACGATTTCCGCAATTCCTTGGTCATGGGAAGCCAGTCATACTCGTAGGTTCCGTCCTTGCGTTTGCGAGTCCATAGCCGGACACGGCTGTTAGCGAAATCCACATCCGTTGTCCATTCTATGCGGAATACCTCGCCACGTCTTGCTGCGAGATGCAGGAACGTCATGAGCATCACTTTGTCCTGGCCTTCCGCAAAGGCATAGGCCTTCCAGAAGTCCTCCTCTGATGGCACATACCTTGGTGACCTCACCTCTGGCATCCTATCTACAAGACACGGGTTCGGGCCAAGCAGGGTTGGATTCATGTATTTCATGCCCCAGTTCCAGGCAGCGACCAGATTTTTGCGGTCCTTGTTGGCGGCATAACCAGAACGAGCCTCCTTTTGTTTGATAATGTAGTCCAGCACATTGGCTGGCTTCAATTCCGAGACCGGAAGAGCCGGATTGATGACCTTAAAGAAGCGCTTAAACATCGAGACCTTTTCCTTGTAGGTCTTGGTTGTGAACCTCACCTTGGCCACATCGAGATAAACCTGTGCCCAATCACCCAAACAGGCCGTGACGGTCTTCTTGCTCCAATCTTTGACAGGCTTTCGCCTCATCTTGGATTCCCAGTCCTTGGCTTCCTTCTTGGTCAAAAATACCTTTTCCAATCTCTTGCTCTCTTTCCTCACTTGGGCTACCCACTTTTGTCCTTTTTTGTATGGCATAATAAATCTCCTTTTCAAAGAATCTGTAATGGCGTCCCAAGCGTATTCCACCTATTTCACGATAATACTTTCTAACGGTTTTTACGTCAACATCGAGATACTGGGCTATTTCCCGGGCACGCAACGCTTTCCCCAAATTTCGTTCTAATTGGTCCATTGTTCATAATGACCTCCAATTTTGATTTGACAGGCCCTGTGCTGGTCGGTTCCAGAAGACGGTATTGTCCCGCCCATGGCAAGTCCAGTCGCACTATGGCGACCTTGTGGGGCCGAGGTTAACGACCCCGATTTTGGCTGTGGAGTGAAATCAGCCTGCCAGTTTATAGAGATAACGCTCTTTTTAGGGAAAATTCGAAAAAATTAAAATATTTTGTCCCCTGGCTATCAAAAAAATACAATATAGCCTTTGAGGGTTGATGATATATTCCCTGAGTAAAACCAAATTAGTGTGTACATCTATATAATGTTACAAAGATGACTGTCATTCCCGAGTAACCAGAAATACTGGATTCCCATACGATATTTCACACATGACACAACATTAGAATAATTTAGTAATAAACATCTAATCTCCATTATCCAGTCCTCGTAGAAAATCTAATTTCCTTCTATACAATCTTTTCCTATAAGTTTCATAATTTATGCTCATACGCCTTGCTTCTTCACTTCGAGTTCTGATTCCTTGGAGCACTTCAAAATCGTCATCTCCGAAGAATTCTTCCATTTTTTCATATAATTCCTTTGCCAGATACAAGTCCTCTGGTGATTTTCTTTCAATAAGTCCGTCTGAAAAATCAATTTTTTCCAAATAAGAAAGTGAGTATCGCCATTGTTGGTCAAATGTGTCTTCATAATCGTCTGGTAAAGAGACCTTTTTATTATTACTATTTAGCCGATTATATTTTTTTATTATATTCAGCAGGCTCAAATTGGCATAGTGCGTCATGAAGGTTGATGGTTTCCCCTCGGCAGCATTGAATTTCTCATAGTGTTTCTTTGCCAAAAACATTTCAAATATATCGTGGAGAAGGTCTTCACTGCTTATGCCGTATAATTCCGTTAAATATCTAACCCTGCGCCTGATGCTCCTGTTGATTTCGAATTTCCCTTTGCTTAACAATGCCCATTTAAGATGTTCGTATGCTTCAACCAGCAGTTCATTTCTATCCATCAACATTTTATTATATTCACCTTGTGGTAGGATAACTTCTTCTATGCTTAAATGCTGGCCAAATTGCTTCACAGCCGTAATAAAATCACAGCCCTCAATTTTTTGAATAAGGTCAAAAATATCCCAACTGCCTTCACACTTATTGCTAAAACATGTAAAATGAACTTTTCCTTTTTTATCGTGTAAATAAAATGACGGCTTTGTATCTGAATGGAATGGGCAACTCGCCACATAGAAAGCACCTGATTTCTTCAAATCTATTCCTAAACCACAGGCATAGGAAAAAGTTTGCTCCAAATAATACGGGGCTTTCAAATCTCTTAAATTTACTTTATTTTTCATTTTTTCTTCTCCTTTATTTTTATTTAATTACAAGGCAAAGATATATTGCTAACCTTACCTCACTACAATATAACTACTTAATTCTATTGGTAAATATCGCACAATGCGTGGAAAAGGGTTTTCAAACAAGGAAGCGTGTTTAAGAATATTGATAAATACCTATTAGTTAAGGATTTAGAGATGATATGCTGATTTAATTTGTGTGCGTGGAAAAGGGTCTTCCAGATTTAGAAGAGAGCCGCACTGAGAAGCTGACATACGGGCTTTTTCTATTATACTGTTATTCTAAATCATCAGGGCCTATTCCATCGGTATATTTTTTCCTCGACTGAAAGGATTGTTCATTCAACAAGAATGACAGACAGGCACCGACCGCCAACAACCTCCATCGCTATCTTTTTTCCCTTGTAAAAAGGATTGTTCCTTATCGGTCTATGAATTCTGAATTGTCATCATCGGTATCTTCTATAATCTCCTTTTCAATAAGTTGCTTTCTGCGCTCCTCGTCTGCCATGTCCTCTGACATTGGCCCTATAATCATCCAATCTTCCCAATCAAATCCATCGTCAAAAAAGTCTTCCATTTTTTTCACCTCCTCCTGAAAACAAAAAAGCCCCCAAAACCGGAATATCCGACAATGAAGGCTCTTTTCTGTTTTATTATTATTGTTTTTTAAGCTGGTCTTCTTTCGTTATGCTGCTTCTTTGATGCAGTTTCTAATATCTACATGGTCGGTAATGATAAGATTGAGTACCTTCTCTGTCTCACTCATTACTTTCAGACAGGCAGAATGGACGCTTATTTCCAGTTTTTCTGCGTAAGTCTTAATATATCTGAAACTATTTCCTATTGTATCTTCTGCTGATTTACCAACCAATACGGCCAATGCTTGTGCTGACAATTCAGCGACTACTTCTTGAAGCGAATCTTGGCCTGGCTTAAAATTTCCTTTCAAAATGTGATGGGCTGCGTGTGCTAATTCGTGGAAAAAGACGCATTCAGAAGATGTAGCCACTGCGATTTCTTTCCGACCAGGGGAATAATAGCCATAATAACGATAATTGTCAGGAATTGCCTTTAAAGAGATACCCCACTGTTGAGCACGCTCAATAAA
>Ga0255442_1046_pt1 | contig 10949 bp, 9 predicted proteins | sample ANMaggSeSYBR02F6_FD_182635 | JGI IMG/M metagenome (GOLD analysis project Ga0255442, IMG submission 182635) | Sediment cell enrichment communities from methane seep in Santa Monica Basin, California, United Staets - ANME aggregate JGI... | ecosystem: Environmental > Aquatic > Marine > Cold seeps >... | reverse complement strand
TGCGCCTATTCATCCTCGGACGCATTCTCAATTCTTCTGGTCGGTGGCTGTGGTCGCGCCCTTAAGCGAAGTTGAAGACGCTGTCCATTCGGTTTTTATCCGCCAGTTTTATATCCAGGGCAGCATTTTTCTCGCTATTATTTTGGGGGGCGTGTATATCATAAGTTTTGAGCGACGCTGGTCCAAGACACTGGAAGCAGAAGTAATGAAGAAAACACAAGATCTAAAGAACTCGCTTGAAGAACTGAAAAAATCAGAGGAGCAATACAAGACCCTTGTAGAAAGTGCAGAGGACCTGATCTTTACTGTAGATGAAGAGGGAAATATCCTGTCCATGAATAGATGCACGGCTAATTTCTTCAGAGACTTCCCGGACGATCTGATCGGCAAGACTTTTCGCGACCTTTTTTCTGAAGAAAGCGCGGAGTTGCAGTTGCGTATTATCAGGAAGGTGTTTAATACGGAAAAGAACGTAAACGTAAAATATCCGGTGGAAGTCGGGAACCGTGAGTATTGGTTTTCCAGCAACTTTGCGCCCCTTAAGGATGAGGAAGGCAAGGTGTTTGCTGTTCTGGGAATTTCGAGGGATATTACAAAGGGAAAGAAGCTGGAAGAAGAACAGATGTATAATACAGAAAAGCTGGCCTCTTTGGGAAATTTGTCTGCCGGTGTGGCGCATGAACTAAATAATCCCGTGGCGCTGATCCTTGGTTTTAGCGATATTCTTTTGGAAAAGGTGGAGCCTGACAGCAAGAGCCATGAGATTGTCAAAACCATAGAAAGGCAGGCGCTCAATTGTAAAAGGATAGTTGAAAGCATTTTGAGCTATGCCAGACACCCCGAGGCAATTGAGTACTCTGCTGATGTCAACGAAAACATTGAAAAAGTGATTTCTGTGGTTAAAAATATTTTGGTTACAGAAAAAATTACTTTAGAGAAGCGCCTCACAAAAGATCTGCCAAAAGTAAGAGGAGATTCAGGACACTTGCAGCAGGTCTTCATGAATTTTGTTACCAATGCTTTTAGCGCTATGAAGGAAGGCGGGGTTTTGACTGTCTCTACCAACCTCAATAGCGCTGGAAACAAAGTAGAAATTCTTTTCAAAGACACAGGACATGGTATTAAGCGGGAATACAGAAACAAGATATTTGAAGCGTTTTTCACCACAAAAAAGGTGGGAGAGGGCACAGGCCTGGGTCTTTCAGTCAGTTATGGTATAATAAACAAATATAATGGAGACATAAGCTTTGAGACAGTGGCTGAAGAAGAGGACATGGAAAGAAAAGGCACCACATTTAAGGTGTCTTTGCCTGTTGCTTCTCTGGACAGTGAACACCAGACTGATCAGGCCCAAAGGCTCGCTCCGCGGATATAACACAGGAGGTAAGAAATGGCTGCACAAATTTTGGTCGTTGACGATGAACTTGATATGCTTGCGCTTCTTGCTATGATTATTGGGGAAAAGACCGAGCACAAAGTTACTACCACCAATAATGCCTTAGAGGTGCCGGAATTAATTAAAACAGGAGATTATAATCTACTGATTTCTGATCTCAAGATGCCAGGGATGGATGGTGTGGAACTTATCGCTGAGATTAGAAAAATAGATAAACATATTCCAATACTCATCATCACGGCTTACGGTTCTGTTGAGTCGGCAGAAGAGGTTATACGTAAAGGCGCCTATGATTGCATCACCAAGCCCTTCCGTAAGGAACAGATATTGATCTCTATTGACAGAGCATTAGAGTGGCAACAGATGAAAAAGGAGCTGCGCCAGCTAAAAGAAAAAACAGTGAAGCGCTAAGGAACGGGGACGAAGAGGCACGAAGATTAGAATTAATGCTTTTTATAATTTCTTTGTGTTCTTCGTGGTGAAAAAAACATAACGAGAAACGAGAAATAATATCCCTGCTTTGTGTCTTTGTGGCTGAACTATTACGCCTTAGGAACGTGGACGAATTAACTTCCACAAGTAGGCGCACAGATTTGGGTCGAATTTGTTCGATCTCAAATCACAAAAGTTGATGGAATAGCGAGCTATTTCAATATTTTTGTGATCTGAGACCGGACAAAGGCGGCCTGAAGCTGTGATGTATAGTTGGGGAAGTTATTTCGTCCACGTTCCTTAAGATATAATGAAGATATTAAAACTTCAACACCATTTTTTGCGCTTTCATGGAAAAAGGATATTTATAAATGGCGAAAGAAAATGATGTAGTCTTGCTATGCTTTGAAGACAAGCCGCTTATTTTTGCCAGGATTGAAACAATTTTGCCGGATGCTAAACCTGACTGGTATCATGTAAAGCTGCTGATTCTTCAAGTGCCGCTTTACTCTGTTACATGGATCTTAAGGGATATATATATTGATGGTGAAGAGTTTACAATGAGCGGCAAAAAAGTGCGAATGGAACTTGTTGTTTGTCCGGAAAAATCGGCAAAGTATACATTACAGAAAAAAAAGGAAGAAACACCAAAAGAGTCTGGTGGGGCCAAAATAATATCTCTGGCGGATCTTAGGGCTCGCTCAAAAATAACTTAGGAAAAAGTGAACGGTTACTAATTATTGATGGACTCTGCGGTTAAAATAGTAATTTCAGCCTCAAGAAGAACAGATATACCTGCATTTTACATGAAGTGGTTTATGAAACAAATTAAAAATGGCCGCTTTGAGGTGGTGAATCCGTATAACAGGCATGTATCAATCGTGCCGGCCACTCCGGATAAGGTACATACTATTTTATTCTGGTCGAAAAATTTTGGGCCCTTTATAAAAAGCGGATTTGGAGAAAAGCTTAGAAAAATGGGATATAATGTTTTTTTTAATTTTACCATAAATTCTGAGGAGCCGTTGCTTGAACCTAATGTTCCTGCTTTAGAGGAACGCATTCGTCAACTAGAATATCTTTGCAGGAATTTCGATTCCGGCAGTATAAGCTGGAGATTTGATCCTATCTGCTTTTATAAGACAAAAGATGGAAAGATTCATGACAATCTTAATGATTTCAACTATATTTCAAGCAAAGCTTCCAAGTATGGCATAAAAAGATGTATAACCAGCTTCATGGATGATTATCATAAGATTCGAAAAAGAATTACAAAAATTCCGGGCTTTGCTTTCATTGATCCGCCCATTGAAATAAAAAGCGAAATTGTTTTGAAAATGAAAGATGAGCTGTCTGATAAAAATATCAGTCTCCATACCTGTTGCGAGAAAGAATTGCTGTCAATTCTTCCTGAAAACTCCGGTATTACAAAAAGCTCGTGCATACCAAATGATCTTCTGATGAAATTATTTGGAGGGTCTCTTTCTCTTAAAAAAGATTCCGGCCAGAGGATAAAAAATGGGTGTGGATGCAAGGTATCCGCAGATGTAGGATCCTACAGCCTTCATCCATGCTATCATAACTGCCTTTTTTGTTATGCCAATCCAGCTTCAAGCACTAACCATGCATAACAGTCTGAAAATTGGCTCACTTGTTCTTGATAATTCGGTAATCCTGGCTCCACTTGCCGGTATTACCAATTTGCCTTTTCGGCTTCTATCAAAAGAAGCCGGCTGCGGTCTTGTCTGCTCTGAAATGATAAGCGCAAACGGCCTTGTGCGCGGATCAAAAAAAACCTTACAAATACTTGACTCTATACCTGAAGAAAAGCCTTTATCTGTTCAAATATTTGGAGCTGATCCTTCAATAATGGCTGAAGCTGCTAAAATAGTTGAATCTTCAGGGGCAGCCTTGCTGGATATTAATTTTGGCTGTTCGGTTAAAAAGGTGGTTAAAACAGGTGCCGGTGTTGTTTTGATGAAAGAGCCCGAAAGGGCGGAATCATTGTTAAAAGCTGTTCGAAAGTCGGTAAGCATACCGGTTACCATAAAAATAAGGACAGGATGGGATAAATCAGGAGCCCATGCTTTCAGGATTGCGGAAATTGCTGAAGCGTGCGGTGTGGATGCAATTGCCGTGCATCCTAGAACTGCTGTCCAGGGATTCAGGGGCAAAGCAGACTGGTCAATTATAACATCAGTAAAAAAAATTGTTTCGATTCCTGTAATTGGAAACGGCGATATTATTACTCCGGATGATGCCGTTAGAATGCAAAACGAGACGGGCTGTGATGCCGTTATGATTGGAAGGGCTGCTATAGGCAACCCATGGATTTTTGCTCAGGTATTAGCACGTTTCAGAGGGGATGAATCGTTTTGTATAGATTTTACACATCGCTTTGAAGTGATGGTCAAATATGTTCATGAGTCAGTAAGATATTTTGGAGAAAAGCGCGCATGTTCTATGATGCGCAGCCGGCTTGGATGGTTTGTTAAAGGATTAAAGTACAGCAGTAAATTCCGTGAGTCGATAAAGAGGATTTCATCAGAAGATGAAGCCATGGATATTTTAAAATCATATATGAGATTTTTAGACTCATAAATTAGCGCACCTTCGGTGCGGACATAAGTGCCTAAAGTTAAGGAATGCGCCTTCGGCGCTGCCAATTTTAACTTTTTTTACCATACAACTTTGCTTACTTTATTTCCGACTGAAGTTATAATCAAGTCCTGAATATCTATAGCACGCCGAAGGCGTACCACAACTTTAGGCACTTTAGCTCACTTTAGGCACTTTTTTACTTTATTTTTACTGTACTTCCGACCTTTATGCTTTTGCCTGAAATAAGGGTTGCCTCTGCTCTATCAGGATAAAGTGCGGTTATCTTAATCTCTCCAATTTTAAGCCCTGGAATAAAAAATTTCCGGCCGTCTTTTCCTTCAAAGATGCTTCCGCTATCATATACTTCAAGTTTGTCTCCAATGATAAGACCCGATCTTTTTCCTGAAGATATTATTATCTTGTCTTCAACACTTGAAAATACATATCCTTTCCAGGGCTGAATATTGACAGCGTCGCAGATCTTTTCGCCTATGGGAATAGACGCATTTAACAGAGCTTCAGTTAAAGCAGGTATTTCATTTGTATTGCCGGTCCTGAGATTATCAATATCTGTTTCATCGACCTGGATTTCGTCATCAAAACTATCATCAAAAATTTTTGCGCCGGTTTCAGTATCATAGACTTCTACAACAATTTGAAATCGAATAAAGTTATAGGTATTTTTGAACCACAGAATCCCCCTGGTTTCTTTATTTGCGCTTATATCCATAAGGCTTCCTGTGACAATTGCATTTAGACCCAGTCTTCTGCCTGTTTTTGCAAGAACGAGGTTATCAATTCGTTCTGAGGCAAGTTTCGGGAGCACTGCCATTTGATCAGGATATCCTGTATCTCCCGGTTTTATAATAAGGATGTCCGGGCATGTTTCTTCTATATTTTCGGCAAGTTTAATATGAAAGGTTTTTTCGAGGTTATTAACGGCACCAAAAGTGCGGTTTTCGAAGAAAGTTATTCCAACTTTTTTCTTTAAATCACCTGCAGGGGCTTTTATATCACAAGCTATTTTTTTTATAGCCGGCAAAAATGAGCATCCTGCAATCAGCGATGCGAAAGAAAATAAAAAGCAGACGGCAATAACGACAAGTCTTTGATTAAAAGTTTTTAAATAATAAAATTTCATTTTTTGTAACAATGTCTTTTAAAGAGATTTTTTTGACAGGATTAACAGGATATTCAGGATTTAAATTATTGTAGCCGTTCACGGCTTAAAATTGGAAATTGGGAGGAACAGTACAAAAGCATGAAGGCCAAATTTCTAATTTCAATGTTCCGTGAACGCTTACAAATCTTGTTTATCCTGTTATCTTGTCAGAATTTTTTTCAAATGGCTAAAGTATTACCATTTCCTCCATTATATTCAACGGTAACTTTCGTGGTAATGCCGCCTCTTGCTGTAAAATTTCCTGAAACTTCCATCCATTTAGGATCAAGTGCTTTCGCCAGGTCATTTAATATGTTGTTGACCACATGTTCATAGAAAATACCGACATTTCTGTATTGTAACATATAAAATTTCAGAGACTTTAATTCAACAATCTTATTATTGGGTATGTATCTGATTATTATACATCCAAAATCAGGCAGCCCGGTCATCGGGCACACGGATGTAAACTCGGGTTGCTGAATTGTAATATCAATGTCTCTTATTTTATTATATTTGTAATCAATGGTTTTGAGCACATCGATTTTAACTGTGTCCAGTGTTTTTATGTTGTTCTTTACCCTTTTTTCAGGCTGATTGGACATGAGAGTATCCCCCGCTTTTCGCAAACCTTGCTGCATCAAAATCTTGGGCACATTTCTTCGCAAAAAATCGTTTAGCCTAGGAACGTGGACGAATTAACTTCCTCAAGTAGGCGCACAGATTTGGGTCGAATTTGTTCGATCTCAGATCACAAAAGTTGAAGGAATAGCGTGCTATTTCAATATTTTTGTGATTTGAGACCGGACAAAGGCGGCCTGAAGCTGTGATGTATAGTTGGGGAAGTTAATTCGTCCACGTTCCTTAAGTAATAAAGAATAAATTATGATCTGTCAATTACGAGTTCATCAATTACACTATTTCGACCTGTGCGATTAGCTTTTAGCCATTAGTGGTTAACTTTTGGATAAAACTCTGTTCAATATCCTCTTTAACTCATTGACCCGTTGATTAAGTTCTCTAAAATCTCTCATTTCCACCCCTTTTCAATGCTAATGGCTAACCGCACAGGTTGCATTATTTTACTGAAAGGATGTGTTTTTTTATAGAAACTAAATAGTTATCATAATTGCAATCCATAATCGGGATTTGTGTTGTAAAATAGTGTTTACAAAATTGCACTTATTTTATATATAGAAATACAGTTTTGTGCCTTTAATCACTAATTCATATGCTAAATCTTACGTAAATTCAAAGGTGTTGTTATGGGAAAAAAAAGCTTGATCAAATCTACCGCAAAAAAGAAAACTAAATCTGCAAAAAAGGATGAGGTAAAAAAGACTGCTAAAAAGGCCAAAGTTACAGCAAAAGCCGCGGCCAAAGCAGGAACAACAGCTAAAACAACGGCGGCGGCCAAAACTCGCAGTAAAAAAACCGTTGCAACAGCAAAAAAGAAGGTCTCATTAAAGGATCTGATTTTAAAGAAGTTTGAGGCCTGGAAGCCGGCTAAAATTTTCAGGGCTGCCGTGGATGAAGAATATTTAAAGAATTTTGCCTCACCGCCGATTGTTTCGGGCTTGAGTGATGAAGAAGCCAAAAAAATAAAAAAACTATTGCTCAAGAAAAGAGACATGGCGACTATCAAGGCTGAAATAAAGAAAGAGACGGCCGAGAAAGCTGCTGCTGAAAAAGCTGCTGCTGAAAAAGCTGCTGCTGAAAAAGCTGCCGCTGAAAAGGCTGCCGCTGAAAAAGTCGCTGCCAAAAAGGCCGCCGCTGAGAAAGCCGCTGCTGAGAAAGCCGCCGCTGAAAAGGCCGCCGCTGAAAAGGCCGCCGCTGAGAAAGCTGCTGCTGAAAAGGCTGCTGCTGAAAAGAAAAAGGCTTACTTAAAGACTTTGCCTTTAAAGAAGTTTGAGGCCTGGAAGCCGGCTAAAATTTTCAGGGCTGCCGTGGATGAAGAATATTTAAAGAATTTTGCCTCACCGCCGATTGTTTCGGGCTTGAGTGATGAAGAAGCCAAAAAAATAAAAAAACTATTGCTCAAGAAAAGAGACATGGCGACTATCAGGGCTGAAATAAAGAAGGAAGCTGCTGAAAGAAAGGCAGCCGAAAAGGCTACTGCAGAAAAGGTTGCTGTTGAAAGAGAAGCCGCAAAAAAGGCAACCGTTGAAAGAGAAGCCGCAGAAAAGGCAACTATGAAAAAAGTAATTTTTGGTCTCGCATCTGGTTTTATTGTTTTGCTTGTACTTATTTTAAGCGCAAGTTCTTCGAATAACAGTAAATATTATATTAAAGAAAACGCTGGAGTACTTGAAATCTGGCAGGGCAGATACGCTCCCCTAGGCGAAAAGCAAATGATGAGTCTGCCAGGAGTACCGTTGCCCGAGCAAATTAATGCTGTTTATTCTGAAAGCGAAGTCTTTCCTCTTATTTTTAACTATTATATCGACAAAGCAGATGCTATTTCAACCATGTCGGATACTCCCGATTATGTAGCTATAAAGACATATCTGAATGAAGCCTTGAACTTTGCGACAACAGGTGATCTTCGCAAAAAAGCTTTTAGCCGTTTAAATGACATTAAGTTTAATGATTTAATGTATAAAGCAGGTGTATCTGAAAGCAGAGGCGCTATTTCGGATCTTGATGAAGCAATGAGATATCTTAACAAGGCGTCATTATTGAAGGTTGATGCCGGCAAATCCGATGTAGTGAAACAGAAGATTGAATCAATAAAAGAACAAAAGGCAGAGATGATAGAGGCTCAGGTGGCTGAAGAAGCAACGGTCTCTGCTTCCGCCGAACCTGATGTGGTGGAACAGAAGATTGTGTCAGCAGAAGAACAAAGTGCAGAGATGATAGAGGCTCAGGTGCCTGAAGAAGCAACAGTCTCTGCTTCCGTCAAACCTGATGTGGTGGAACAGAAGATTGAGTCAACAGAAGAACAAAGTGCAGAGATGATAGAGGCTCAGATGCCTGAAGAAGCAACAGTCTCTGCTCCAGCCGAATAATTTTAACGGTTCACGGTTCACAGTTTACCGATAACCGTGAACCGTGAACCGTGAACGATATATTTCAATTCTTATACAAATGGCACCACACCTGGCGCATGCCTGTTTTTGATTCTTGTGGTTCTATTTTTCCGCATATATCCATAACTTCCGGACAACGAGTGTGGAAGTGGCATCCGGGCGGAGGTGAAGAGGGAGAAGGAGTTTCTCCTTTGAGGACAATCTTTTTCTTTTTATGGCTTCCAGGTGTAGGAACAGCATTTATTAAAGCTTTTGTATAAGGGTGCATCGGATTGTTTATTACATCAGAGGCAGGCCCTTGCTCTACAATTTTTCCAAGATACATAACCGCTATACGGTTTGCTATGTTGCTTACTATACTTATATCATGGGAGATGAAAATATATGAAAGATTATAGCTGTCCCTGAGATCCAGCAAAAGGTTTATAATCTGGGCCTGAACAGATACATCAAGGGCGCTGACAGGTTCATCACATACAAGCAAATCGGGTTTTAAGGATATAGACCTTGCAATGCTGATTCGCTGGCGCTGTCCGCCGGAAAATTCATGAGGATAGCGGTATATTGAGTTTTCATCAAGTCCGACTTCTTTCATAAGCATTTTTGCATGAGCTTCCTTATTGTTTTTTATTAATTTATATTCGACAAGCCCTTCTGTAACAATATCAAGAACATTCATCCTGGGATTTAGAGAGGTTAAGGGATCCTGAAAAATCATCTGTATTCTTTTTCTCATTTCCTGCAACTTTTTCCGCTTGAGATCAAGAAGATTCTTGCCGCAAAAAAGTATCTTTCCTTTTTGAGGTTTTTCCAGCCTTAACAAGGTTCTTCCAAGCGTTGTTTTCCCGCACCCTGACTCGCCGACAAGGCCGAGCGTTTCTCCTTTGTATAGATGCATGGATATTCCATCAACAGCCTTAACATATCCTACGGTTTTTGCCATGATGCCGCGTTTTATTGGAAACCAGGTTTTAAGATTTCTTATTTCAAGTATCGGTGTTTGTAACATTTTAGCGTTTTTAAATTTATTATCTCACGCAAAGGCGCAAAGCCGCAAAGATTTTAAAGCTATAACCCATTGACAACTCTTGATATACCATCACGTATTAATTCCTAACCGAAATTGATTAACAATCCCAACCTCTTGTCTGCCAGTCGCAGATACATCAACAACTATCTTCGCAATTTCATTTTCAGTCATATACTTTCTTTACCTTAGCGTCTTTGCGCCTTTGCGTGAGATATTTCCTGTCTGTGTTCGTTATCCTATCATACCGAATTCATTAGGCATAAAATGAAAATTCTTATATTATTTAATTAATTGGTTGTCCATGTTATTCTCTATTTGTTCTCTATACAAGAAAACACGCTGCTTTGTGGCCATTACCGAGATCAACAAGCTGTGGTTTTTCTTTTTTGCATCTATCAAAAGCCTGTGGGCATCTGTCGCGAAAATAGCAACCGGACGGATAGTTGAAAGGTGAAGGCACATAGCCATGAATGGGCGTCAGCCTTTCGGCGTCAGTTGATAAGCTTGGAACAGATTTGAGAAGTCCTTTGGTATAAGGATGTGCCGGTTTTGAGAAGATATCGTTTATATTTCCTTCTTCAGCTATCCTGGAAGCATACATTACAACCGCCCGGTCGCACATTTCCCAGATAACACCTATATCATGAGTAATTAAGAGTATAGAAGTATGACTTTGTCTCAGCTCCTTTATCAATTCAAAAACCTGAGCCTGGGTGGTTACATCCAGTGCGGTTGTAGGTTCATCAGCTATAACGAGATCGGGCGCCAGCATAAGGGCCATTGCAATAATAACCATTTGCTGCATACCGCCTGAAAGCTGGTAGGGGTATGAAAACATCCTTTCTCCTGCATCTGGAATGCTTACTTTTTTAAGCCAGCCTTCAGCAATGTTCCAGGCCGTTTTTTTACTTATATTCTTATGCAGCATAAGGCCCTCTATCATCTGCTGTCCGATTTTGTGAAGGGGGGACAGCGCTGCGGCAGGTTCCTGAAAGATCATGCTGACAGCATTTCCCCTTATTGCCTTCATTTCCCGGATATCCAGCTTTAACAGATCCTTGCCGCCAAATATTATCCTGCCTTTTTCAATCCTGCCTGCCGGTGAAGGAATAAGACGCAGAATGCTGAGAGCAGTTACGGATTTGCCACACCCTGATTCGCCGACCAGTCCGACTATTTCATTGTTTTTTACATGAAATGTGACATCATCGACTGCCTTAAAGATACCTTCGTCAGTTTCAAAGCTGACAGTAAGTTTATCGATTTCCAGCAATTTTTTGCTCATTATTCAGACATCGT
>Ga0255442_1042_pt1 | contig 11166 bp, 9 predicted proteins | sample ANMaggSeSYBR02F6_FD_182635 | JGI IMG/M metagenome (GOLD analysis project Ga0255442, IMG submission 182635) | Sediment cell enrichment communities from methane seep in Santa Monica Basin, California, United Staets - ANME aggregate JGI... | ecosystem: Environmental > Aquatic > Marine > Cold seeps >... | reverse complement strand
AGAGCATCTAAATTATTGTCAAATGCCTCATAGGCAGCATAGATCATGGCAGTATTAAGAATAAATGCTGTGGCTGCGTCTTTATATCTTCCACAGTAAAGATGGCCTGCGCCGGGAATAATAGCAAGTATTCCCGCAGCCGTCGGACTTTTAGTCTTTAAGTTTTTTTTCTTACTCATCTCATGAGAAAGAGTTGCCAGTCGGTATTTATGCAGGTTTTTCTTGCTGATTAGTCTAAAAGAATTTTCAGCCTCTTCCCATTGAGACGTCTCAAGATATATCCATCCACGCCTGTAATATGCCTGATCAGCGATGTTTATATCTTCGGCTGTAACAGCCATATCATTAAGGCTCCCAATTGCCTTGAGATAGTCCTTTAGTTTAATAAAACATTCACTTATCCTGAATCTGACTTCTGTTCTAAAATTGGTCGCAGGAAATTTGGCTAAAAGTTCGTTAAAGGCATCAATTGCTTCTTGAAATTTTTTTCCGTTAAAATAAGACAGCCCAATTTTATACATTGCAAGTTCCCGCCTGTGATCATCAAAGAAAAAGTAGATAAACCGTTTGTACTCTCCGATAGCTCTGAAATATTCTTCAGTACGAAAGTAGTGCTCGGCAAATTGAATCTGTTTATCAGCATTGATTGTAATAACCGGTTCAGCAAAAGATGAAACAGGGTAAAAAAAGCTATAAGAAATGATTATCAATAACATATAGATTACAATGCGCATCGGTGATAGTTTGCATAGGTCTTTTGCGCATCCATAGTAATTTTTTTTAATCATTTTATCCTTATTGTGTAAAGATAGAAAACTATTTTTCCTCATACCACCAAAAGTCATTATTTTCTACCGGGTCATAAAATCTGAAGCGGTTGTTAATCAAAATCATTGGGGTCTGTTTCATCTCATCGGCTTCATGAAAGAGACGGTCACAGGTCATTAGCCAGCCTGTGATAAGACCATGTTTTTCAAAACATTTAATACTATATTGCGAGCAGGAGGGATACATCGGGCACTGTTTACCATCGATAGGTGAAATATAATTTTTGTAAAACCCGACAAGGTACTTGAGTGGATTTATGGTTGTTTCCCGGATTTGTGAGGAAGCACTTTTTGTGCTTTTTTTCCACGGGCCTTTAAACGGGTCATCGTTAGAAAGAGAGTTCCCCACGAATCTGGGGAAAAGAGAAAATATGATTATAATTAAGAAAATTTTTATTATTTTCATGTTATGATTTTGGTAATAACTCAGCTACTCAGTAAAACAGCAACCTGCCCGACGGACGGCTTTAAAATTCATCTCTCTTCTTTGTGTCTTTGAGCCTTTAGTTGGAAAAAACGCGCAATATCATGGAACGAAATCGCGCATTACGTGTGCACCTTATTGTATAGTTTACAATTTGTTGTAGCTCGCCAGCTCCGAATATTGAAATCGAAAAATTGAGCTTTTTTTCTCAATTTTGTCGATATATTCAATATGCGAGAAAAAACGCTTGATATCCCTGATATCAGAAATGTTTTTGAGAAAAAAGGTCGATCATAACTGTATGTAAAAAAGATGCTGCGTTGTAAATATGCTGTCTACTATTAAGAAGAAGTCGGATGTTTGATAACTTGCCATTATCTATGACCGCCCACCAGGCGATTTTGTCCCTGATTTGTAATTGATATCACAACATTTGTCAAATATAGGAAACAACTCTTGGCAAATCGACATGCTGGGGCTGTTGTCAGGTGAAGTGACTGGGAAAGTGGTGAGCAGCACGCTTAAGCAGGTCAGAGCGCTACGGATAATCCGCATTACTGCGCAAGGCAAGATTTGACGCTTCGGAACGAAGACCTGGAACCGATACTTAATCTTCAAGCTGTACCGCTCACTAATAATAATCTTACAAAAACAGTTTGATCTTGTCAAGGGTGTAAAACACCAGGATCTACAATTTACTATAGACTTTCAGAAGGAGGAAGGCGTATTAGTTATTTGTCGACGACTGATAACACAGTGAAATTATTTATCTGAAAGTCTATATGTTGACAGCCTGTCTGCCAGCATTGAAAGACGCTGACGGGGCCAGTCGTTTTTCAGGGCGATGTCCAGCGCTTTTTTCATTCCGATCAGGATTACCAGCTTTTCCCCTCTTGTAATAGCAGTGTATAAAAGGTTCCTCTGGAGCAGAGCATAATGCTGTGTCATTAAAGGTATAATTACTGCTGGATATTCCGAACCCTGTGACTTGTGTACCGATATGGCATAGGCGAGAGATAATTCATTCGTTTCCGTAAAATCATAAGTTACCGCCCTTGCATAAAAGTCAACTGAAAGTTCCTCTTTTTTACTGTCAATGGATATTATAGTACCTATATCTCCATTAAAGACTTCTTTTTGATAGTTGTTTTTCAGGTGCATTACCTTATCGCCGGGTTTAAATGAATTATTTGCAGCATTAATCGTGACAGGGTTTGGGTTTAATACCTTTTGCAGCACTTGATTGAGATTAATTGTGCCTACCACGCCCTTGTGCATTGGGGTCAGAACCTGAACCTCCTTGACCGGATCAAAGCCAAAGCGTTCAGGGATGGCCCTTGTACACAGTTCAACAATTGTGGAGACAACTTTTTCAGGATCATTCTGTTCTATGAAGTAAAATTCAGAAAGGTCGGCTGGTTCATTTGTATGTTTGAGGAAAGGGGATTCACCTTTCAGCACCCTGTGGGCATTGAGAACAATAGAGCTTTCCCTGGCCTGCCTGAAGATTTTCTTAAGATAGAAAACCGGTATAATGTCTGATTTAATCATGTCGTCAAGTACATTGCCCGGGCCGACAGATGGGAGTTGAAAAACATCTCCAACCATTATGAGCATTGAAGTCATGGGAATTGCATTCAGCAGATGAAACATCAAATATGTGTCCACCATTGAGGCTTCATCAATGATTACTGCGTCTGCATCAAGGGGGTTGTCCCGGTTTTTGTCGAAAAGATTATCTTTAAAATTGTATCCCAGAAGCCTGTGAATGGTCTTTGCATCTCTGTGTGTTAATTCCGCCAGCCGCCTTGCAGCGCGTCCTGTTGGGGCTGCCAGGCTGATTTGTTTTCCAAGAGCTTTAAATACGGCATTAATCGACCTGATCAGGGTTGTTTTTCCGGTTCCAGGGCCTCCTGTAATGATTACCGCCCGATGAGAGAATATTTTTTCCAGAACATTAAGCTGTTCCTGTGAGAGCTTTATGGCCAGTTTTTTCAGAACTTCATTTGATATTTGTTCCGTGTCTATTCCTTGAAGTACAACAGGAACGGACAAAAGAGCTTTAAGCCTGTTTGCAAGGCCCGCTTCCGCCTGGTGAAGGGCTTTCAAATAAACGGCTTTTTTATCCCTTTTTTTATCCGGAACTTCTACTTTATTTTCAATAATTAGATCTCCGGAAGCTGAAAGATCTTCTATTGCTTCTTCAGTTGCTTCAGATTCTATTTGAAAAAGATTTTTGCAGCGTGCAGTCAGTTGATCCAGATAAGCGAAAACATGGCCCTCATTTGAAAATTGCTGCATAAGATGGATAATGCATGCTCTGGCCCTTTCCGGTTCATTTTCTGATTTTCCAAGCTTAAGCGCTATTGCATCTGCCATATAAAAACCGATACCCGGGATGTCGTTTGCCAGGCAATAGGGATTGCTTTGTATTATGTTCAGAGCATCCAGGCCGTATTCCTTTAGCAGTATAGCGGAATATGAGGTTTTTACTCCAGCGTCTTGAAGGAACTGCATTAAACTTCTTATTGCATGATGATCTTTCCATGCATTGCTGATAGAGGCTGCTTTTGTTTTTCCTATTCCTTCTACTTCAAGCAGTTTTTCCGGGCAGTTCTCTATTACATTCAGGGTGTCGGCTCCGAAGCGCTTCACCAATCTGCCTGCCATCAAACGGCCTATTCCCTTGATAATACCTGATTTAAGGTAATTTCTTATTCCTTCAACAGATGCCGGCAGAGTTACATCATAGGATTTGATTCTGAACTGCTGTCCGTATTTGGGATGGGTTTCCCACTCTCCCATTATTTTCAGCGCTTCGCCCGGACTTACTCCTCCCATGAAACCTACAACTGTAACAAGATTATCTGTGTTGCCGTGTTTTAATTTTGCAATAATATAGTGGGTTTCTTTGTTAAAATATGTAATTTGTTCAAGCTTGCCTTCAAGGGCGGTTAAGGGAAGGGACGTGTTCATTATTTTTTTGGATTTCTATTTATGGGTAACTATCCATTTGGCTGCATCTAAAAGATCTTCAGCCACGTGGTCAGGGAAAATCTTTTTTTGTGCAAGAATTTTTTCGGCATCAACCCCGTTTCCTGTTTTTACCAGAATACTGTGACCGCATCCTGCATTGCGGGCGCACATAATATCCTTTACGCTGTCGCCTGCCATAACAGAATTTGCAAGATCAATATTGTATGTTTTTTGGGCTCTGTGAATTAATCCAGGCTCTGGTTTGCGACAGTTGCATCTGTCTTCGGGGATATGAGGGCAGTAAAATATGTCTTTTATCTCTCCTCCGCCTGACTTAAACGCTGACTTCATCATGGAATGAATATATTCAAGGCCGTCTAATGATACCATGTTTCGGTTTATAACCGACTGGTTTGTAATTATGATAACGACAAAGCTGTTTAAGTTAAGAAGTTTTATCGCATCAATACTGCCTGGGATAAACTTAAATTCCGCCCAGCTCTTTATGTAATCAGGAGAATCCCTGTTTATAACACCATCTCTGTCCAGAAAAACTACATTTTTCAGCAATTTTTTAACTCCATTCAGCTATTCCGGTAACTATCTAAAACGTAACTTCTCAATAAATAGAGGCTTCAAATTTTATCACCTAAAGCCGGATTATAGAACCCCTAACCCCTACCCTTACTCTGCAACAATAAATGCGTCATTAAATCCTTTGTCATTAAGATATTTTTCATACTCTGCTGCCTGCTCAAGACTTGAGCACTTCCCAAGCCGTACTCTGTAGTAGATCGCATCACCGCCGTCATAAGTTGTTATGTGAGCGTTTTTGTATTGTTGAGCAAGTTTCTCCCTGAACCTTTCAGCATTTTGCCGGTCGCAGAATGCGCCGACTTGAAATGTAAAATTTCCTGCATAATAGTTCACAGGGACATAAGTCCGGCGTTTATCGGTTTTGGGTTCAGATTCTCCGGCAACACCCAGAGCTACGATTTTGACCTTTGCCGTACCTGATCTCACTATACCAATTTTTTTTGCCGCACCATAGGAAAGATCAATTATTCTGCCGCGGACAAATGGCCCGCGGTCATTAATTCTGACCACAATTTTTTTATTGTTAAGCAGATTATGTACCCTTACATATGTCCCAATCGGCAGAGTTTTATGCGCAGCAGAGATAGCATACATGTCATAAATTTCACCGTTTGCGGTTTTTCTGCCATGAAACTTCTTGCCATACCAGGATGCTTTTCCAACCTGCACAAAATCCTTTGCGTCATACAGTGGCTGATACCACTTGCCCATTACTTTGTAAGGCCTGAATGTCGGGGAAGTTTTTGGTTTGACAGGAGGTGATTTTACTGTGGCACATCCGTGGAATAAAAAAAGGAGAAAAGCGAAAACAACAAGAAAAGTAACGGAAGAAAAAAAAGTTGCGTTTTTTTCCCTATATTTTAAAGCCATTTAGCTACTTTCCTATAGCAATTTTCAGTACTTCCATCATCTGGTCAACAAAGTGGAATTGAATCTCTTTCCTTACCTTTTCCGGTATATCTTCTTCTAAATCCTTCTTGTTCCACTTTGGCATGATGATGGTTTTTATCCCGGCATGATGGGCGGCAAGAACTTTTTCCTTTACGCCTCCAACCGGAAGTACCTGACCTCTCAAGGTAATTTCACCGGTCATGGCAAGGTCTTTTTTTATTGTTTTGCCGGTCAGAAGAGATACAAGGGCTGTAAGTATGGTGACACCGGCGGAAGGACCGTCTTTGGGTATGGCTCCTGCCGGTATGTGTATATGTATATCAATTTTATTAAAAAAATCTTCGGAGATTCCGATTTCAGAAGCATTTGCACGGATGAAACTCAAAGCTGCCGTTGCGGATTCCTTCATAACATCCCCGAGCTGACCGGTTAAAGTAAGGCCTTTTTTCCCTTTCATGGATGTAGCTTCGACAAAGAGCAGCATACCTCCTGCTTGCGTCCATGCAAGCCCCATGGCTATGCCAGGTTTTGAAGGTCTTGCTCTGACTTCGGAAGTATAGTTTACAGGACCGAGGTATTTGTAGATATCTTTTATATTAATTTTTACTGCTTTTTTATCACCCTCGACAATTTGTGTTGCAACACCCCGGCAGATGGTTGCGATTTCGCGTTCAAGATTTCTTAAACCCGCTTCCCTTGTGTAGCCTGTGATTATATTTTTTATTGAAGCATTTGTGAAAGATATTTGAGATGAATTGAGACCATGTGCTTCGCGTTGACGAGGTATGAGAAAACGGTTTGCGATTTTAATTTTTTCATCCAGAGTGTAGCCCAGCAGATGCAAGACCTCCATCCTGTCTAAAAGAGCCGGAGGTATTGTGTCTAAAATATTTGCAGTAGTAATGAACATGACTTTTGACAGATCAAATGGCACATCAAGGTAATGATCTGAAAAAGAAAAGTTTTGCTCTGGATCAAGAACCTCCAGCAGAGCTGAAGATGGATCACCGCGAAAATCGCTTCCTACCTTGTCTATTTCGTCCAGCATAAAGACAGGATTGTTTGACTCGGCGCGCCGGATTCCCTGAATAATACGCCCTGGAAGTGCGCCGACATAGGTTCGCCTGTGTCCTCTGATTTCAGCTTCGTCCCTGACACCGCCAAGTGAGATTCTATGAAATTTGCGTCCTAAAGCTCTGGCTATTGAGCGGCCAAGAGATGTTTTTCCTGTACCGGGAGGACCTGCAAGACAAAGGATAGGGCCTTTTGATTCAGGCTTGAGTTTCCGGACCGCCAGAAATTCTATAATACGTTTTTTTGGTTTCTTTAGCCCGTAATGATCATTATCTAAAATCTTTCTGACCTTTTTTATATCTAACTTGTCTTTTGTGCTTTCATTCCAGGGCAGTGATGTCAGCCAGTCAAGGTATGTTGATGCCACAGTATATTCGGAAGAAGAAGGGTGCATTCGTGATAAGCGGTCAATTTCTCGTTCAGCCTCTTTAAGTGCTTCTTTAGGAAGATTTTTTTCTTTAATTTTAGCCTTGTATTCTTCAATTTCAACACTTGTTTCATCTTTTTCACCAAGTTCTTCCTTGATCGCTTCCATTTGCTGGCGGAGATAATATTCTCTCTGCTTTTTATCCATATCGCCTTTGACCTGGGACTGTATCTTGTTCCCAAGTTTAAGGATTTCCAACTGATAATTAACAAGACGTGTAACTTCTTGCAGTCGTTTTTTTATGTCCAGGGTTTCTAAAACTTTTTGTTTTTCTTCCAATGTTAAATTTATGATTGAAGTAATCATGTCTGCGAGAATGCCTGGCACCTGTATTGATTTCGCCATAGAAAGAATGTCAGGTGATAATCCCGGAGAGAACTCGACAATCTTAGTGAACAGGCCGATAAGGTTGGCCATAAGGGCATCGATCTCCTTGCTTTTTGTTTCTATATCCTGAAGATTTTCTACCCTGGCCTGCAGGTAAGGCTTTCCTTTTATAAAATCTTTTACTTTGAATCGGCCCAAACCTTGTACAAGCAATTGTGCCCTATTGTCTTCGTTTTTTGCCATTTTAAGGATAAGTGCGGTTGTGCCGAATTTATATAGATCATCAGGAGTGTATTTGCTTTTAACCTCTGAATTCTTGGATAGAATAAGTCCAATGGTTCTATCTTTAGACATTGCTTCATCTACCAGTTGAATTGATTCGCGCTGCATTATAACAACCGGCACAACCATTTTGGGGAATAAAGTAGCGTCAAATAGAGGAAGAATAGAAAGTATTTCCGGGAGTTCTCTACTTCCAAAGTCCAATGATGGTTGTTTATCTGCCATGTATACCTCCGGAGTCTGTTTCTTAAAACCTTAATTGTAACCTATAGACTTTCAGATAATTAATTTCACAAGGCTAGAAGGAGGAAGGCGTATTAGTTATACGTCAACGACTGATAACACAGTGAAATTATTTATCTGAAAGTCTATAACTTATTCCTCGGTGATTGGCACCTTATGTCTGATTGCAGGCGGCATTTTGGCAAGCCTGATCTGAAGAAAGCCGTTTAGATATGATGCCGTTACCTTATCAGTATCAATGGGTGCGGGAAGAAAAAGGATACGTTCAAATTTACCATACTGGATCTCCGCTAATCTGTATTTTGTGTTTTCTACGCGCGGCAATTCAGTACGATACCCATAAACTTTAACTGCCTTGCTGCTAATTTCTACCTCCAGGTTCTCTTTATTGACTCCTGCAATTTCAGCTATAATAATTATTTCTTCAGGAATCTCATAAATATCCATTTGAGGCTTCCAGGTACATTCAGAAAAAGAAAAAACAGGATTCATAGATCTGAACATGTCCTCAATGGTTTTTTCGATTTTGGAACCTAATTCATCAAAATTACCGCCAAATCGTATTTTGATATAATCCATTTTTGGCTCCCGCTTGTTACGGCTTATTAGATGTTTGTATATCAATTTAAGTTTGTAAAAAACTATCACGATAAGGCTAATTTGTAAAGAAAAGATATAAAAATGGAATGGATTGCGTTTTATATATAAATGCCGTATTGCACAAATATGATTAAAGGCCCCAGGGATTCATTCAGATTCATAATATGTTCTCAGTATTTTTTATATTTCGGCATTATGGGCATTTCTTTGCCCTATTTTAATTTATACTGTTATCATCTTGATTTTACCGGTTTTCAAATAGGACTCCTGTCTGCATTTAGAACGGTGATGATAGTTTTGTTCCCTTTATTTTGGGGGGCTCTGGCGGACCGCTTTCAGATCAGGAGACCGATATATATTTTATGCAATTTTGTAAGTACCGGGATATGGGCATTTTATCTATATACCACTGATTTCTGGTTAATGCTGGTTATTACCATATTTTACGGAATTTTTTACGCTCCCATTATATCTTTTCTTGAAGCCTTTACTATGGATGTGCTGGGCAAAGAGAAGAAAAGTTATGGAAAACTCAGGGCATGGGGATCAATTTCCTTTATTGTTATTGTAATAGTCCTCGGCAGGATAATTGATATTTTTTCAATCGAGATTATTATTGCTGTAATTCTTGCCGGCTCCCTGCTTCAGGCATTTATTTCCGTTAGAATCCCTGATGTTGTTATTTCAAAGAAGAAGTCTTTTACCCCCAAAGCAAAAGTTCTATTAAAGAGGCGTTTAACTGTCTTCCTGTTTTGCGCTTTTTTTAATGCTTGTAAGCCATGGAACCTACTATGCTTTTTTTTCCATCCATTTAGACAGCCTTGGCTATGGTAAAACATTTATCGGAATTACCTGGGCTATGGCGTCGATGGCAGAAATACTTGTAATGATAAAGTCAGACAAAATATTCAAGCGTTTTTCCCTGGAAAATGTTCTGGTATTTTCATTTATGATAGCAACATTAAGATGGTTAATACTTTTCTTTGTAAAATCTCCGGCTTTAATCCTGATATCACAGCTTTTTCATGCTATCTCATATGGTGCATTTCATATAGCAAGTATATTGTATATTGATTTGCTAACTCCTGATGAAGCCAAAACTCTGGGGCAGGCAGCAAATAATGCTGTAACATACGGCCTTGGGATGACAGTTGGATTTCTCTTTAACGGCTATTTATATGAAAGCGTGGGCTCGTTTAATTTGTTTATAATAAGCAGTCTTATCGCTCTGTCCGGAGGTGTGATTTTTAAATTAGGGCTCGCTAAAAAATAAAAAAGCGTCCTCAGCACAGATCTGATAGAATCATTTTTTCAAGGAGACCTTTGAAAAAAGGTCTTTCATTCTTCGTAACCGTTCACGGAACGTTTTTCATTCACCTGCCTTGTCTCTCCGGGAGGCAACATGGATTGAATGAGTTCCTGATATTCATTTGTCCAATTCATTCGTTTGTAAATATACGCAAGACAGAGCTGTGTGTTTGTGTCATCCGGATAAAATTTGATGTAGTCTTTGATAACATCTATGGCTTTGTTCCATTCACCCTGTTCCTGATAATGTTTTGATAAAAGCTGTGTGCCCCATGGTTGCCGGAACTTCGGCGGAATGCGTTTCAAGAGATCACATGCCGCTGTGTTGTCACCGATCTGCAAGAATGAATAAGATAACAGTACCTGATATTTTGGAAGCGGCTGCTTGTGAACAATTTTTTCAAGCACCTCATTGGCCTTTTCGTAGTCCTTGCTCACGTAAAGATAAAAAGATGCAAGTTTGAACAGATTTTCTTCCGTGGGATTCCGGCCGGCCGACTCTTGCAATGCTTCTTCATAAACAGCCTGATCTATATGATATGCGCACGACACCATACTTTCCAGATAGGTTATATTCTTTGTCTCGCTGTAAACCCTTTTGTAAAAATCATACGCTGTGCGATAATCTTCTTCTATTTCAAATAGCTGTGCCAGTTTTGCAAGATATTCGTTATTAGACGGCTCTATCTTATTGAGCATAAAAAAGAGTTTTTTCGCCGATTGATATTCATGATCATCTAAATATATGTATGCCAGTTTGCGCATGATTTGCGGGTCTGACGATTCTGCAATCCCTCTTTTAAACCATTTTTTTTGTAAAACCGGATCATTCTGCCAGTACGAAATCTCTATGGCCTTCTTCATGTCCTCTGATGACAGCTTGCCCTTGCGCCATCTTGTTTCATATATCTTCAAGGCATCGAAATACCTTTTGTTCCAGACAAGAAAATCGACCACAAAGTCCTGTTTGCCTATATTCCTCGCAATCCTTATGACCCTTTCCTGATTCTCCCTGTTATCGGGATCTTCACGCCAAAAATCCATGGACACGTTGAACGCGCTGTCCATCAGTCCTTTGTCCTTCCATTCAAGCGATAATGCCTCCGAGCCTCTTTCAAGCCACCTCTTACGCAGGGTTCGGTCATTCTGCAACCATGCAACTTCCATTGCCACCTTGAGGCTATCTGCCG
>Ga0255442_1036_pt1 | contig 11902 bp, 10 predicted proteins | sample ANMaggSeSYBR02F6_FD_182635 | JGI IMG/M metagenome (GOLD analysis project Ga0255442, IMG submission 182635) | Sediment cell enrichment communities from methane seep in Santa Monica Basin, California, United Staets - ANME aggregate JGI... | ecosystem: Environmental > Aquatic > Marine > Cold seeps >... | reverse complement strand
GTTGATATCGGTGGGACTAAGATAACAGTTAGCATTGCGAACATAGGCGGGATACTGGTCAAGGTATACCGGCCCGTGCAGCTTGAGGGTGACAACCTGGCAGTACCCAGGCAGGTCGATTCCATGGTGGGGCATGCCTGTAAGCAGACAGGCATCGGGAAGGATGAGATTTCCGCGATCGGGGTCAGCACCTGCGGTCCATTTGGAATAAAGGATGGCGAACTTGTGCTGGTGGCACCCAACCTGTGTGGTGGGCTTGCAAAAGAGCGGGGGATCATACCAAATGACTGGACTGAGATTCCACTGCAAAGGGAACTGTCCTTGATATACAATAAAATCCACATAGAGAACGACGGCATCTCGGCTGTTACTGCCGAAAGGATGTTCGGTGCCGGCAGTGGCGAGGACAACGTCGTCTATATTACCTGGAGCACAGGTATCGGTAGCGGAGCCTATGTTGACGGAAGACCAATAAAAGGTAAGAATGGCAATGCACCACATATCGGCCATATCTACCTTGTAGATGATGGACCCAGGTGCGGTTGCGGGAATTTCGGAGACATGGAAGCTCTGGCTTCGGGTGTAGCAATTGCCAGGGATTACGGGAGCAGAGTAACGGCCGGAGGTACGACATCTGAGGATATGACGGCAGAAGGTGTGACAGCCGAAGGTGTGACTGCTGTGGATGTAACAACTGAAGGTGCGACGACTGAATGTGTAACAGCTGAAGATGTATTCAACCTGTTTCGTAAGGGTGACCCTAAGGCAGAGTCAGTGATCACTAATGCTGCAAGGTATTTCGCAAGGGGGCTGGTTTCCATTAACGCTATCCTGGACACACGGATGTTTATTATCGGCGGGAGTGTGTTCATGAACAACAGGCATATCCTGTTGCCCATGGTAAAGGAAGAGTTCTGTAAGTCATTCCCGGCCCTGTCAAAGGATGTGAAGTTCAGGCCGTGTGCACTTAACAACTACCTGGGCGACCTGGCAGCCCTTTGCCTTGTCATGCCTGATGACTGGGTGCGGCAGTGGCAGGAAAAACGGCCGTGGGAGTTTGCTCCTGAGCCGATTGTACTGGGTACCAATTCGACGTTAAAATAAATGGTAACTGTTTAGGTATGTTGTAAGTAAGGTGAGATAAAAAGGTACGGATAAGACAATAACTATTTTCATTGTATCATAAAAACATAGAAATAATCAAATTGTGACTATACCGACCTGTATATATACAGATATGTATAACTCTAATCAATCCTTTCCTATTCAAGCCGAAACTGAACATCGGCAACAGATAAAATGAAGGACTGAAAAAAGATCACTCCTCCATTGATACAACCCCCTCATACCACTCACTCCACTGCTGGTACACTTCACTCATATCCACACTCCCGTCCCATTCCTGCAACTCATTCACCAGCAGCCAGAACATATTATTGGCCTGCCCAACCGCATCTGCCTCCACCAGTTCAGGTCTGTTCTCGCCAGCTTTGGCTATTGTACCCTTGATATTCGCCCTCATCTTGATATTCAACAGCACCTTATCAATGCTTACACCCCACTTATCAGCGATCCTGCCTATCAGTTCAGATTGTCCCATATCCAGCAGGTCGGTGGGCTCGATGCTATCAGCAGCAGCATTAAACTTCATCAGGTCATTGAAGGACGTACTTGCACCATCCCAGTTGGCAGTAGTAACCTCAGAGACCTGCACCAGCCGCTTCTTTTTGCGCATACTACCGCTGATCCTGATATTAGAGCACACGACAATCGCATCCGTAGCCCTGAATGACTGTTCGGGCACGCCCAGCGCACCAACGATGCGTTCATACACGGTCTGGGTTGATGCACCGTGTATTGTGCCAAGCACCGAATTGCCGGCAGTGCCTACCTGCATGGCCTCGTACAGTATCCTGGCCTCAGGTCCCCTTACCTCACCTATGACCAGCGTGGAATTTCCCAGGCGCAGTGCCGCCCTCAATGCAGTATCTGGCGCAATCTCAGATTCAGAGCCGCCAACAGCCGAGCGGGTGTTCATACCCTGCACTTTCCAGCCCAGGCGCTGCAGCTCCCGTATCGGCAGTTCAGGTGTATCCTCAATTGTCAGGATGCGGTACTTCTGGGGCACTTCCAGCAGCATGGCTGACAGCAATGAAGTCTTGCCCGCACCTACACCGCCTGCTATCAGTATGGATGAATGTCCGTCAACCAAAAAGCTCAACAGTCCTGCAGCCAGCGGTGTCATTGAGCCTTCATTTATGAGTTTGGGCAGGGTCCATGGAGTCCGGGCATGTTTTCGAAACGCATATGCCAGGCCGCCGGAACTCAGCGGGTTGCCAATGCATGATACCCTGGCTTTGTACTCGGCCAGGTCCATATCAAGGATAGGGTTCGCCTCTCCAAAAGGGCGGCCGCTCAGTGCCCTGAAGCGTGAGATCATGGCATCAACGTCATCCTGGGACAGGTAGATGTTGCTGGAGCACTCTTCCCCCTCAATGACCACATGGACCGGGTTGGAATCCACAGGCGCATTGATGTATACATCTGTGATCCTTGCATCGGACAGCACATCTTCCAGGATACCCAGTCCTGTGGTGTATTTTGCCAGGATGTCAGAGAACATTGATATCTGGTCTGCTTTTAGTTTAATACCAGTGTGCTTTGCTTCATCTGAAAGCAATTGCTGGCTGCGCCGCCTGAAATATTCCCGGCTGTTGGCAGGGTCTGCAAAATTCAGGTCATCAGGGCGGTGGCGCATCAGGCGAGATCGTACAGATTCAAGCAATTCCAGTTCCTCGGGACGCAGGTTGTATTCTAATGGGATAAGGAAATACAGGCTCTCGGGCCTGTCTGATAAGCTGTAAATTGACACCTGCATCAACCGGCCGCCACTGCGTCCTACATCATATCCTTCCAGAAAAACAGCGTTGTCAGGTGGTTCTGTATAGATGCGGGATGTGGAGAACCCGGGCCTGGTATATGGTTTGATGGCCTGGGTGTAAAATTGATCAACAGGAAGGCGGGCATCCATGCTTTCTTTTATACCGTCGACACAGTTACTCATCCTGGTGAGCATATGGATATAATCACCAGTACATGCATGCCCCTGTCCTTGCTCATCGTTATGACAGACGGCACCTGAGTCCACTTGCGTTGCAAGCATGGTGTATGCCTTCACAGGGTCATCTAGTCCTGTTTCGAGTACACCGGATATGAACTCCTGGCGCGCAGGAAGGCATTTCCCGCATACGGCTGGCACTTGACTGTCGCTAAACACCCTGAGATTGTCAATGAACCCTGCCAGCAGGTATAGCAGCCTGAGACTTTCTCCTTCATAATCCCGGTCGTAGAGGTGGGAGAGTACCAGCCTGTCTACCATGGGTTCATTGATCATTATCTGGAAGATGTTCTTACGGCAGTATGGATCGTCAAGACCTGAGTTACCCTCGGTACAGCCTTTGCAATCTATTATCAGGGATTTCTGGGTATCTGAAAGACGGGTCTTATAAGTGCAAAGGCTTTTTTCTGTTTTTTTCTTTGAGAATAATCTGAGCAAGGCGTTGTTATTCGTGTTTTTGGTTCCCACTGTGTTCAATTGTAAGCACTCCACGGAATTTGGGTGGATGTAAGATATTAGCTCGCTATATTAAGTTTGCTGAATTGTGAGATAGTTAAATTATTTGTGGTTCAGGATTTTATTGACATGCAGTTCCCAGGAATTGAATGAAAAATGTAGAATAGTATAAGGGCAAAATAAGAGAATAAATGTTAAAAAGAATTTATATTTCGTTATTCAAAATCAGGTGGCATCTCTAAATGAAAAACATGGATGTAGAGCATAAACTACAAAAATTAATTGACAAAATAGTGAAAAGTGATAAGCATGTAAAAAATGCGGTGCTTGCTGTTTCTACAGGGGATGGTGAATTCAACTGGTCCAGTGCTGTCGGTATGGCTGATCATGAAGAGAATCAAATAATGACTGTGGACACTCCTGTATTTATTGCCAGCATTACAAAAATGTTTACAGCAACTGTAATAATGCTTCTTTTTGAAAAAAACAAACTCAAATTAGACGCTCCTATGTCGGATTACCTTCCTTCTTCCCTGATCAATAGAATTCATGTTTATAATGGAAAGGAATATACGGACCACATTTTGGTTCGTCATCTTTTAAGTCATACATCAGGAATCCCTGATTATTATACCAAATCACCTGAGAATGGAAAAAGTTTTTTTGAGATCCTTTTTTCAGAGCCTGACAGAAAATGGACTGTAGAGGATACAGTTGCTTTTGCACGAGACAACCTTATACCTGAATTTGCCCCAGGTGAGAAGGCTTCCTATGCAGATACAAATTTCCAGCTTCTGGGTTTTATTATTGAATCTGTAACTGGACAATCTCTTCATGATGTGTATAAAGAACTTATTTTTGAACCACTTGGTATGAAACATACTTATCTTTATACACGTTCTAAACCTATTGATCCTGATATAAAAAAACCGGCACACTTCTTTTTTAAGAACACTGATTTGACAAATATCAAAGCTTTTGAATCTTCCTGGGCTGATGGTGGAATTGTCTCTACAGTTGATGATTGTCTGTTGTTCATTAGAGATTGTCGGAAAAGTCTAATTTTCGAATATTTTAGCTTTACTGTCTAAACTTGACCGGGTGCAGCATAGTGATTTAGTTTTAACGATATTTCAGGAAGTTTCAATTTAGACGTTTTTCAGGTACTTTTCCGACAATCTCCATTAAAGCATTTAATACTGGAACTATTTTTTCAAATGAAGATACAATATATTTAATGCGTGATTGGAAAAAACTGCAAAAGGGAATGTATTATGGTTTTGGTACAATGCATTTTGTACCTCCTGAACTCTTTTTTCTTCTTTACTCTTATCCAAATATTACGGGACATTTTGGTTCAATTGGGTCATTTTTATTTTATTGTGAAAAGCTGGATCTTTATATTGCCGGAACAATGAATCAAGGAAAATCTGCAAGTAGACCCTTCAGAGTTGTTTTAAAAGTGATTAACATAATCCGAAAATTCGAAAAAGAAAAGAACCGGGATTGAATATGATTTTTTATGTTAGTGGGTTGAAATTGGCTTGCATGCTCCACGATTGAAGGGGCACAGGGATGGGGGGTGAAGTGGTTGTTGAACCTTGGTTGGTATTATGGGCTGTATTGTGTCACGTGTGGCTTCGTCATGGCTGGTGGTGGGGTATGGTCGCACTGCTGAAGTCAACTCCCAGGAGTGTTTTGTAAGAATATTTCTGATCAAATAAGTAAGCAAAATTGAAAGAGAAGAGATAATCATATATCATCTATTTGCTCCAAATCAAGTGAATTGAAGAAATGATGTTGCTGAAATTGTAGAAGAGTAAATATTATATCATAATAAAATAACTCTTATATAGAGAAAATATGGCAAAACCAATTGAGCTTGGATTGATACTGAAGGATGACGATGCCAGACGGTTCTGGATGGATAAGAAAAATCCAAAAGTGACAAGAGAACAGGTGGACATGTTCAAGGAAGCCAGGCAGATATATAAATGCAATTTTAAACACTGATGGAATCCGAACCAATCTTTGCAGATAAACCTTCTATTGTACCTTTAACAAAAATGTACGATGTAACTTCTTTTACGTCCACAAATGCCGAACTTAACGACTTTTTGATAAATGATGCCCTGGATGACCAGGACGAAATGATAAGCAGGACATATCTCTGCTGCCTGAATAAGAGTATTACAGGATTTTTCGCTATTGTTGCCGATACCATAGAGGTTCAGGCCATTGATGAAGCAGATGGTGTAGACGGTTATCCGTATCATAAATACCCAAGTATCAAGATTGCCAGACTGGCGGTTGACGAAACTTGTGAGAGGCGGGGGTTTGGCAGGTTCCTGGTCCTGGCTGCTATCGGGCTGGCTTTGTCAGTGTCCGGGATCATAGGCTGCCGATACCTTACTGTGGATTCCAAGCCCGAAAGTATGAGTTTCTATGAGCGGCTGGGGTTCAGGGTGGTGGAGAGGTACAAGCAGGCCGATTTTCCTAAGATGTACATTGATATGCAGCCTGTTGTGGAAAGGATGCAGCCGGAAGAATCTCTTGAGGATTTTGTGGGGTGATGTTGGTGTCAGCCAGGGGATGCGGTATGGGCGCACTGCTGGTGGAAAATTGCGGGAATGGGGAGGCTGTCTGTGAATGCTTAGGTACTTAAGATAAAACGGAAAATTATAATGCGGCATTCGAGAATTACAGCATATATTACTGATAGAATAAAAAGAGGTGACGTCATATGGACAAAAATTTAAAAATCTTCTTTGATAAGGAGGGGGATGTTCTTGATATTGCAATTGGTAAACCCACTGAAGCGATATCAAAAGAATTAGATAATGATGTAATCATGCGACTTGATCCTAATACAGAAGAGATAGTAGGCTTTACCATTTTAAATTTCGAGAAACGTTTTGAACATCTCGATAGTTCAGAAACTTTGCCTATTGCTGCTACATTCTCACATATTAGTAGAGCCCTTGAAGTTGAAGGATAAAAATAGATTTTTCCTTCCGGTTATATGTTACAGCCCCTTGATTGTGAAATCCAGTATGTCATTGACATGCAGCTTCCCCCTAATTGAAGGGGCACAGTGATGGGGGTGATGTAGTTGTTGAACCTTGGTTGGCATTATGGGCTGTATTGTGTCGGGTGTGGCTCTGTGCTGGGCTGGCTTTGTCAGTTCTTCAGGCTCGGAAGTCACATCATGTACTTTTTTTAATTTAATATAGATGATTCGATGAGATTGTCGGAAAAGTACCTGTAAAGCGCCTAAATTGAAACTTCCAGAAATATTGTTTAACCAAAATCACTATGCTGCGCCCGGTCAAGTTTATACAGTAAAGCTGAAATATTCGAAAATAAGGCTTTTCCGACAATCTCTCGATGTCATTTCCACTCCTACGATACACTATAAGTACTATAGTGACTATAGTAATGACATAATATGAGTGCTACAACCACAATTCAAATAAAGACAAACACGCGTGACACCTTACGTAAAATTGGACATATGGGCGATGACTATAACATGGTCATTGAAAATCTGATTATTGAACACAATCGTAATAGCCTTGTAGAACACGGCAAACAAGTTGTCGAAGAGCGCAAAAATGAATTTGTCAATATAGATGACCTTTGATGTATTGGTTCTTCCAGACCTTTTTAAGAACCTCCCACTTACTTTTAGGGATAACATTAAGGCAGCAATTAAAGAGTTGAATGACCCTTTCCCAGGCACTGGAAAAGGTGAGATAAAGGAGATTAAAGGTGCCAATGATGTTGCATATCGTTTAAGAGTAGGACGTTTTCGTATATTCTATCGAATAGATAAGGAAAATCGCACCGTTTACGTATTTGACATTCTTACAGCATAACAGGCACATAAAAAATATGGCCGGTTGTGACTTCAACTCAATGATTCAATTTCACGTTTTTCTTTAACATTGTGGGGGCAACATCAGTATTAAAGCCCAAGTTTCCCACCCAAAAATCAAAACCCCAATCGTATGGCTGCATGCCTCCGTAATTTCTGCTATTTGTTGGTCGTAATTCTCAACACTTTGATGATTAGTTTATACAATTGTGGTTCTTTTTTTTGTGTATCCAGTCTGAAATATAATCAAGTGGTTGATTTGCCAACATCAAAAGTATTTATATCCATTGAAGTTTATTATTTACCTGAACTATGCCACGGTTATAAGACTTTAATAACAATTCAATGATGTTTGGCATATCAATCAGCCATCATGTCGATAAAGTCATTGGTCGTAATTATATTTATAATTATCTCTTTAAAACGCCATTAGTAGGCATCAAATCAGTCTGATTAAAGGTGCAAAATATTGGTCGTAATAATTATTGAGAAACCACAATATTGAGTAACAAAAAAATAGAAAAAACAGGGACATACAGCGATATTTTTAATTAAACCTCATCAGAAATCGATGATTAAACGTGGGAAAGGTGGGTTAAAGGATATTTTTTTCAAACATGGAAATCACAATGCCTGAATTAATAAACAGGATGTACAGGATTGACTGGATACAAGTGATTCGCAGCATCCTATAAATCCTGCTCATCCCGTCGAATGTTTACCTACACGATGTCGGAGAGATCCTTATCTTCGCGTCCTTTGTGGAGCAATATTACTTAATTTTTATATTTTTACAGCCATGGCGGCACTCCACCGGCACAACAACTGAAATTAACTTCCCACCACTGTTGTCCCATTCACCTGCACCTCACCCCGCCAGCACATGATGCACTACAGCCTCCATCAATTTTCCGCCATCGGTCTGCGCCTGTACCAGCCCGGCCTCCAGTTCCTCGCAGAGGGCCATGAGCTGGTCTACTTTGGCGACGATGCTTTTTTGTTCTTCGAATGGTGCTAAGGGAATCAAGGCCCTATTTAACTTTGTAAGAGTAACTCTTGTTATTGCAACGCCGGACATGTCGTCACGCATAAGTGAGTAAAAATAAGGTGACCTGAGTACATAAAGTAGATAACGGTTATAAATTTTTGAAGGATTCTTTAATAGTGCTACACTTGAAAGCATACTGAATTGCTCATTAAGGTCATTTATTGTTACTATACCTGTCGTAGCACCATCCTTAATATAAAGAATATTACCCGGTTCTGGATTGCATCTACTATAAATTTCTTCATGCACTGTCTTTGACACATAGGTAATATTTGAAAGATTAATCCCTTTAGATTTGATGTTTTTTGCTGTTATATATTTGAATTCCCCTTTAGGCCCATTAGGGGGTGAATGGTGCGTACCATCTGTTATTTTTATTAATGCTTCTCCTAAACGTGTCCAGATCCACTTTTTTGGCAGTTCATATGATATTTCATTTTCTTTAATGGGTGGTAGTGATTTTATTTTACTAATTTTCTTGTCGTTTACCAACCGCTCTTTTTCATTTTTAATTTCTTCCAACAACACCGCCGCTGGCTCATCCCCCGGATTCTGCGCCACCAGCTTCCCCTGCACCGCCAGCTGCAATATAGCCTGCTGCAGCTGTCCCACAGTCTCAGGCGCATTATAGAGCAGATCAAAATTATCGCAGACACGCTGCCAGTGTTGGGCGAACTCCTCGGGCGTGGGGGCGGTGAGGAGCTTATCGAGGGCGGCATTGTTGAGTAGGATGCGCTTTTCGTGCTTTTTTTGCTGGCGGGCTTCCAGTTGGTCGCAGAGGGCCATGAGCTGGTCTACTTTGGAGACGATGCGTTTTTGTTCTTCGAAAGGTGGAATCGGCACCAAACCCATGTAGAGTTTTCCATCATTAATAGCTGGATACGCCATACCTATCATCTCGGATTCAACATACGTAATGAAAGGCCTACTACGAAGATAATAATAGAGATATTTATTGAGAATGCCAGAATATGGATGTAGCACAGCAAAGGCAGTACTAACAATTGGTTCTGGTTCAAACTGTTTGTCAATAATGGCAATATTCAAAAGATATGGACGAACAGTTGCATAGATTACTGATTCTTTTAAGACAAGTTTTCGAGCTCGTGAAGGTGCTTCACTCGGTTCAAGTATATCAACGTCGTCTGAGATTATACCCTGTTCCTTATTAATCGCAGAAACATCAATATAAGAAAATATTTTATCTGGTTTCTTTTGTCCACAATCGTGTCCCACATCACCTAAGCGAACCCATTCCCAGTTGTAAGGTATTTCATAAGGTATTTTCTGTAGATCAATAGATGGCAGAGCCCTGCTTCTTTTGATTTTCTTTTCCCTAACCAAGATCTCTTTCTCAGCTGTTATCTGCTCTAGCAATACTGAAGCGGGTTCATCATTCGGATCCTGCGGCACCAGTTTACCCTGGACTGCTAATAGTAATATTAGTTCACGCAGCTTCTGCACACCATTTGGTGCATCCGCCAAAAGCTCAAAATTTTCGAAAAATGTTCCCTGATTCATTAACTCTCTCCACCCAGAGCATCCATAAGTTCTTGCTTTAACGAGTCGCGAGTTTCTGTTATATTAGTGAGGAGAATCTGATATTTTTCAAGCAGTTCTTCCGGGTCGCCGTGGCCAGCATCACCGTTGTTGGGATTCTTAATATCCAGGTTATAACCATTAGCCTTGATTTCCTCAACCGACACCTTCCAGGCAAAATCAGTTGCTTTCCTGTTCTCCCACCATGCCTTTTCAGGTTCAAACTCTTCAATTCTGAGAGGTTTTGTCTTTGAGTAGGATTTGTATCCTTCAGGATATGGATGCTCATAATACCAAACTTCTTTGGTAGGTTCACCTTTAGTAAAGAACAGCAGATTGGTCTTGATTCCTGTATATGGATTGAACACACCATTAGGCAACCGCACAATAGTATGCAGGTTGCACTCCTCTAACAGTTTCTCTTTGATGCGGGTCTTTACACCCTCACCAAACAATGTACCATCTGGCAGCACAATGGCACCCCGACCTCCATCCTTGAGCAGATGCACAATAAGCACTAAAAAAAGGTCTGCCGTTTCCCTGGTGCGGTAAGCAGTCGGAAAACTTTGCTCAATCCCATCCTCCTCCATACCCCCGAACGGCGGATTGGTAACAATAACATCCACCCTATCCTTAGGCCCATAATCACGAAGCGGCCGGGCCAGCGTATTATCATGCCTGATCTGGGAAGGAACCTCGATACCGTGCAGCAGCATATTCGTGACACACAGCAGGTGCGGCAGTGGTTTCTTCTCCACACCATGAATGGATTGCTGCAGGATATTTTCATCCTCCACACTCTTCACATACTGATCCCGCAGGTGTTCGATCGTGGCGGTGAGAAAGCCGCCAGTACCGCAGGCCGGGTCCAGCATATTCTCGCCCAGTTGTGGGCTTACCATGTCCACCATAAACTGGGTAACAGCCCTGGGTGTGTAGAATTCGCCTGCATTGCCTGCACTTTGTAGGTCTTTCAGGATTTTTTCATAGATATTGCCGAACTGGAAACGATCATCAGTTTTGTTAAGATCAATTTCATTGATCTTGTTGATCACCTGACGTATCAAAGTGCCGGATTTCATATAATTGTACGAATCTTCAAACACATTTCGGACCACAAAACCCCGCGGATCAGCCTCATGACCCAGTGAAAGATCCTTCAGTTTGGGGAACAGTTCATTATTCACAAAATTTGATAATTCATCGCCCGTAATACCCTCAGGATCAGCAGCCCAGTTGCGCCACCTCAGTTTTTCCGGGATCGGGGAGAGGTAATCCTCTTCCATCAACTCATATTCCTTTTCCCGATCCTCGAATATCTTAAGGAACAACATCCAGACCAGCTGGCTGATACGCTGTGCGTCGCCATCAACACCAGCATCTTTGCGCATGATATCCTGGATTGTTTTAATCGTTGTACTAATTGCCATGTTTTGATCTTTCCACATATTTTGAACCACAGATGAACACAGATAAACACAGATGATACCACACAAATCTGTGTTCATCTGTGTTTATCTGTGGTTAATTATTATTTCATTATTTCTATACTGACGTTAAGCTTCAGCCAGGTATAATTGAGTTTCCAATCCCTTCACAGCTTCGAGATACTTATCCTTCCCGCCAAAGATATTGATAATTTCCAGCGGTGTACCAAACTGGTTAATGGGCTGGACCCTGAGCACATCCATGCTTTCAATATTTTCAATACCCTCATCAGCATACTTATTCAACAGCGCATCCAGCACGGTCCGGGCTTGTTCTCCATATTTTGTAAAATAATCCTGCTTTCGTACCTGTTCTGCTCGTTCCTTCCGGCTGATCGGAGGCTGGTCATATACCACATGACAGATCAGGTCGAACG
>Ga0255442_1033_pt1 | contig 11976 bp, 9 predicted proteins | sample ANMaggSeSYBR02F6_FD_182635 | JGI IMG/M metagenome (GOLD analysis project Ga0255442, IMG submission 182635) | Sediment cell enrichment communities from methane seep in Santa Monica Basin, California, United Staets - ANME aggregate JGI... | ecosystem: Environmental > Aquatic > Marine > Cold seeps >... | reverse complement strand
TAATCTCGGAAAGTTGGTTGGTGTGGTCTTCCACGTTGAGACCATCCAGGGTCTGCTTCCAGACCGCCCCTCTGAGCTTCAGGCTTTCGGAAACATAACGATAGATTATCCAAGGTTCGACAGGACTATAGAATGTACTTGCCTGAAATTCCAATACGAATTCTGGATCGGCCGGTTCATCGTCATTAAAGGTATCGATGATGGGCTTCAATTCCAACACCACCGGGTGGTTGGACATGGTCGGAGTGGAACCTAATAGTATTAATGCCCTTACCTTATCAGGATACTCAATTGCAAATTTGTGGGCGATAAGGCTACCCATGGAGTGACCTATGAGCACCGCTTCCCTGATCCTGAAAGCTCTCATGAAGGCAGCAATGTCATCACTAAAATTACCCTGGGTATAAGAGCCTGGAGCTGACGAGTCCCCGTGTCCGCGCATGTCCAGGGCAAAGACGGGACCCGCAAGCTCCTCAACGGGTAGTAACTTTAGGATTTCATCAAAGGAACGCCATGAATCCGAATAGCCGTGCAGCAGGATGGTTGCCCGGCCGCTACTGATTTTGTTGATCGCTTTCTTGGCCACAAAATGCATATCGGTACCTGTAGCCAACTGGATCCGCGCCGAAATGAAATCCGGTGTTGAAAAATGGTTCCCAGCATAAGCAATCAGATTGAAAGAAAAGATGAAAATTGTGATTAAAATAGCTGTAAGTTGATTATACATCTTTGTATCTCCTTATACCTTTTCATTCCTTCATCTTGATCCAGCAGGTTATGAAAGGACAGCTCAGGCCACTGAATCAAACTTTTGTGAACTTGGGTTACCCTTAGAGTAACTTTTCGTACCGTTGGACTTCAGGCCCCTAGCTCAAGCGATCCTCGCTGTGAAGATAGTTTGAGTCAAGAGTTAACCAATTTTGATACTGATATTCAACTGAAATTATAAATTTTTAGCAACCTTGCCTACTCATGACACTTTAAGCAACTGATCCCAATTTGTTGTATATGAAGGTGAGCGCCTTTTAAATACCGTTTTCCATCTTTGATTGTTGGCTAAACCTGTTGCTGCGTATTTTAAAGTATTTGAGCCCATCTTTTTATTTATATTATCCAGAGTTCGCGTGAGCTTTTTTGAACGCTTGAAATCTTTGTAATTAAAAAGATCTGCCTGGATTTGGTTTTCAGGGTTTAAATGTTTGAATATGATACCTGCCTTTTTGTACAGGTGTCCTTTTCTGTAAATCCCTTCAATGCCCTCATGTGCATAATGAATAAGCTCAGAAGTGTCGCTGGTTGCGACAGGAAGCTTTATGGTTTTAATATTGACATAATAATTTTTCTTCCTGAAACGATTGGTCATAAGGAAAACCATGATCACACCCGCAACAGAGAGTTCTTTTCTCAATTTCTCAGCGCCAATAGACGCATAAGCAGCAATAGCCTCTTTCAATTCATCCATGGACTCTATTGAATTCTTGAATGTCCTGGATACGGTTATTCCTTTCTTTGGAGACGGGAATTGCTCCAAGGTATAACAGGAAATGCCTCTCAGTTCTTTAAGCAGCCGGATTCCCATAATGCCCATTTTTTTCTTTATAAAGTTGTCATCAGCATCACGAAGTTGCAGGGCATTATGGATGCCGTGATTCTGCAAAAACCTGGAATAACTGCGTCCTATACCCCAGACATCTCCAATGTCTGTTATCTCAAGCGCCCTGTTTTGATGATGGGAAGCGGTTAAATTCAAAACACCCTCTGCCCTTACTGATTTTTTAGCGATTTTGTTTGCGATTTTAGCAAGGGTTTTGGTCTCGGCAATGCCAATAGAAACAGGAATGCCTGTCCATTGTTTTATTGTAGAGCGTATCTTGTGTCCATAATCAGTCAAATTATATCGTTTGCACTGAGACAGATCAAGGAATGCTTCATCAATGGAATAAATTTCAATATCAGGGGTAAATCCGGAAAGGGTATTCATTATTCTTTGTGACATATTGCCATAAAGAGCGTAGTTGGATGAAAAGGCCTGAACTTCATGAGTTTTAATTAAACTACTGATTTGAAATACAGGAACACCCATTTTGATGCCAAGAGCTTTGGCTTCGTTTGACCTGGCAACAACACAGCCGTCATTGTTGGAAAGCACTACAACAGGCTTTCCAGCAAGCTTTGGATTAAAAACCCGCTCACAGGAGACATAAAAATTATTGCAATCTACAATCGCAAAGGCAGGAGGCATAGGGCATTACCTGACAAATATTATAGAGGATGGATTACGTTTGTTACTATACCCCAGATCTCAAAATTCATTTCTTCTTCTATCTGCATGGGCTTGTAGTTTTCATTTTCAGGCATCAAAAAAATCTTGCCTTTTATCATACGAATCCTTTTCACTGTTAAATCCCCGTTAACTACGGCGATTACGACTTTTTTGTCAGCAGGTTCGATGGCGCGATCCACGATCAGGATATCTCCGGGATGTATCCCGGCATCGACCATGGAATCTCCCGCGACCCTCACAAAAAATGTTGCAGCAGGATGTTTTATAAGATGTTTGTTCAGATTAATTTCGCCTTCAATATAATCTTCTGCAGGGGATGGGAAACCTGCTTCAACCGGAATCATGAACAAAGGGCGTTTGCATTCGGTTGTCTGGTCAGGATAATATATGGCATCTATCATTAGCGAGAAGCCACCAACGCTAACCAAGCAGTGACCGTAAGCATTAACCCTGTTTGATAATACACTCCACAAAAAAGGGTGTTTGGTGGATACCTTCTGAAAAAGATTTTCACCATATTGTTTGCGCTTCCCAAGATTCCACGGTTTCTTGGACATTAGCTGGCAGCGCAGAAAGGAAGTCAAGTCCCGTGGCTTTTTCTATTTTATCAATAGTTGTTAAAAAATCGCTATAATGACGCCCGGAGAGTTTCTCATTTGGAAGCATAAAAGCCAAGGCTTCTATGTTATTTGAACTATTGGCGTCTACAATTATCTTGTAGAAGTGGGTCGGCACTGCCACATGATTTTCTCCTATGACCTGATAAGAGACCTGATTGCCGTCCACGGCAAAGACGGGACCGGTTATGATAGTCAAAGTGCCACGTTGTTCTACCCAGCCTCTGATAGCCGCTTCAAGGTTTTTCCAGATATTGCGATTAAATCCTATTCCAACCTGTGGCGACATATTTGAAAGCAGGAAGCTTTCAGACATCACCCATTGGCTTCCTTTCATATCCCCGGCCGGAGCCATATGGCCTCGATCAAATCCGCTTCCAGAATAATCGTCTAATTCGGCCCGAGACCCAGATGGTATTGATATATCTGGCTTAAAGTCATTAGTCCTGCTTGCCGGTCCCTGCAACTCATCAGGGCTCAATTCGTATTGCACCCAAATTGGAATTTTTAGTCTGGCATCCTGAGCCAGGACATAGCCCTCACGAACACGTTCATATATTCCCTGTGGTTTCCCCAAACTCAAGTGGCGAGATGCGAAACGCCGCTGTTCGGGAGTAAGATTCAAAGTCTGGTCAGCCAGGGGATCAAAAACTTTACCTTCAAGCACCGGAATTTCACCGGGATATCGGCGCACCAGCGTTCGGTAAATCCATCCGGTTTGTCCCAATGAAACAGATAGGACGCTGTAATAGCCATTGGTTTGGCGGCTCTCATCCAAGAGATGTAAACGGGTTCCTGTTGAAACCTTCTCAAGAGTCCTTGCGTCTCGATCCGGCCCGGCCTTTATTGTTGCTGGACGGCGGACTTCCAAATAATCCCCGAAAGCGATTGAAGCAGAAAAAATGAATGCAATCATGAAGCACAAACAAAATATTCTTTTCATTCGGAATAACCTCATATCTGGTGTCTTGTTTTTGCGATATTAGATCGAATTGATCGACAAAACATACATACTACCGCTTTCCGGTATGTAATGGCAAAGTCAGTATGCTTGAAACGCCTCCTCGCATCATCCAGCAAATGGAACTGCTTGAAGTCCCGATAATCAAAGAAGAACATCGTTCAAAACCGGTAAAAAAAACCTGGTTGATCAATGTCGCCATATAACCCGATAGTGATATCGCCCTTATCGGTTTTTAGGAAGGTCTTTACAGGAAAAATATTTTGTAACTTTTCAATAAGTAAATGATGAGGTTTAATAGTTCCTGTCAGGTCTACAACACTTTTGCCGAACGGATTCTTTAAGTTAACAGAGCCGGAAATCCTGCCGTCTGCCTGCTTGCCCTTTATGACACATTCATTTATTTGAATCTTTTGATTGTTCATCGTCGCCTTGGCCATAATAGACTCGAACCTGAAACTTTCCATGTTGAAAACAGGTGTTAAAGGTTCAACTTCGCAGTTTGACAGGGTAAGTTTGGAGCTTACAGTTCCTGCGAATTCCCTGTCGCCACTGTATGTGACCTTTCCGTTGAGTATGCCCGATATTTTAAGATTGGATAAGTTTTGCACGACAGGTATATCTTTTGTCTGAATAGCAGACAGATCTGCGTTAATCATAAGTTTGTTTGCCATTATATCAGCCCTGCCTTTCAGAATCCCTTCATAAGCTTCTGCCTTGAAGAAAAAAATAGTTTTTGGGCGAAAAATGGATAACACCCCGTAAGCTATCTTTATCTGTTCCGCTTTGAACAATAAATTATTCAGACGATAAAGGCTTACATTATAAAGCTTCAAACTTGGTGGAAAAAGTGGCTTTATATTATCAATTGTAATGTTAAGCTCAGGGTTAGCTCTGTTAAAATTAAATGTTATGTATTTTTTTACCGCATCTGATGGAAAAAGATAGTAAATAAAAAAGATACCTGTCACTATAAGACACAAAAAATAGAGAAGCCATTTTCCTGCATTTTTCATAATTTCTGCGTGTTGCTCTGGTCTTAACTGATATAGGCAGCTAATCAACCACCTGTGGATAGAAAGCATGACTGCATGGAAGTTTGTAATCCCCATTCTCAACCTTCATCAGCTCCCTTGGAACATTGACTTTACTTCCATCTATGGCAAAAATTCTTCTGCCAAACCACTTGTATTCTTCTTTATCGCCAATATGGCTTCAGTCCGAAGTTTTTCTTATAGCCAAGATAATAGTATCTTTGTACAAGATCATTCCATTTTTTATATTCCTCTTTTTCTTTTACAAGTTTTATACCTGCATATCCGGTTAGCACAGGCTCGTCTGATTTTGCAGGATCGTATGTGCCTACGCGCCTAAGGGTCCGGGGTAATCTGACATGCGCAGGATCATACCCCAAAGCGCTAATCTGTGTTAACCGGATAGGCATAAAAGGAAGGATGCCAAATTTTTAATAAAAACAATTAGCACTTTTTATGGGCAAATACCGCCTGGACACCTTTGCCTTCTAATTTCAAAACAATCATAATGGGAAAACATGTCTTTAATTTTTTCTTTATAACCAGCGCGAGTAAATTTCCATTTAACGCTATTTATTGTTTTAGTTATTACCAATCTATTCGCCTTAGCAGCAAGCTTAACACCATTAAACCACCAATGGCCTGTTTCAGTTACATATGATTTCTTCCCGACCTCACGGCTATATCTTATATCTTCTTCTATATTGAAAGAGAAGATCCGAGAAATATTAATCCTGTCATCGGTTGTGTCGGTGGCGGTTATTGTAACCTTTAAAATGCCAGGGGCGGGTTGATCTATAACACCATAAAGATCACAGTGAATCCGCCCATAATTACTGCCGTTTACGTGTTCAAAGGCCATGCCTCCAGGTAGGGTTCCTTCTACCTCAAAATCAAACTCATTATAACCGCCTATTGCATTTATATTAAATTCAAGGGCATCGTTATTAGTAACGGTATAGCTTGTTTTGGTTGGCGCTGTAATAGTCACAAAATCAACGAGCTGGATTGTAAAACCTTTTTCATCATATTTTCCATTTGCGTCTGTCACCCGCACAGTAAGAGGGTAAACACCTACACCGCACCATGTTGTTGAACCGTCTCCTGAAATTTCCCCGGTGCTGCTATTTAAAGATAAATCGCAAGGCAAAGTTCCGGACTCAACAGTCCACGTATATGGAGCGGTACCGCCCTGAACCTCGATAAAATCACTGTATGCAATAGTTTTAATGTTATCCAATAGAGTGGAATCCGTTGTTATCGCGGTTTGTTCTATTTTCAGTTTAAAAGTTAATTCTTTGGTCCACGCATTTCCTGCAAGGTCTGTTGCCATGACTTCAATATAATGGATGGAACTTTCGTTTGTACTCCACGTTTCCCCAAGCACTTCATCGCAAAGAGGGACCAATACAAAAACGTCTGACAGACCTGCGGTGCATAAATCTGTTGTTATGTCATGCCAATCAAGCACAACAGAGGGCCCTTGTTTATAACGCATTTGAAACCTTAAATCTGCCGGCGCTGTTCTAACTATGTTGTCACCCTCTCCTGAAGGTGAGTCATAAACCTGAATCCTGAAATATGCATAACCGGCATCATTTAACGCCGACACTTCCATTTCTGTGTCGTCAAGCGTTACCATTGTATAATGTATATATAATGGATCATCTTCGTTGGTGTCGTTTAGTCTTTCAGGCGTATAAACATTCCCACTGTCCGATATAAAACGGGGGTTACTGCAATGTAGATTTCCTGTCGTCATATATGCTGACTGTCTGTCACAATCTATGGTCGTTGTGCCGGTAAAAGTCTTGCCCTTATTATCAATGACCTCATAATATATTGTATTGACACCGGCTGTCAGGGTTATTTCTTTAGCGAATTCACCAAGAACATTAATTACTGCAGCCTTGAGGCTCGTTGGTGTGAGACCCAAAGAAAACGCTGCTACTCCGGCGCCTTCATCGGTAGCTGTGCCCTCAATTGTATATACTATCTGGTTTGTCAGTGTGTTGGATGTTATGGTTACTACAGGAGGCGCATTATCAATCAAAATTATAAAGTTTGTGGTTGACTCGTTTCCAAGTCCCATATCTGTTCCAATTGCTGTAATTGTATGCTCACCATTTATATATTCTGTTGTATCAATGGGAATTGCAATGGTGTCAAAATTCTTTGAGATGATTTCTAATATTGCACCGTCGATTTTAAACACAACATTGTCTATTGATGTTTTGTCTGTTGCAGTAAATTCAAGGATTGCTGTATCACCAAAAACATTTTGCCCGGAAATAAAATTTGTTGCAACAACTTCCGGCCCCTGGAGATCAAACATTTGCACAGGATGCAGGTATCCATAAACATTGTTTCCACATTCAGCAATGCCTGTCATGCTGTCAAGCACATCTATTGTCTTAAACCCTGTCTGATTTTGCGCAGAATTTACAGCATTAAGAATTGCGTTTGCCAGAGTATTTCGATAAAAATAAGGATCAACTGGATCGCCGAAATAAATTAGATCGCTTCCGGTTTGTCCGTCAAGCTTTCCGTCGGCAATATCTGTTCCCATTCTTTGTATTAACAAAACCGTGTTGTAGTACGACATGTTGCCGGAAGTCGTGTTTGCCTCGCTAACATCACAGCACATCCGGCTCATACCAGCCAGGATAAAACCATATGCATTACCATCTGAATAACCTGTTGATCCACTTATAAATGAAGTAATCCTTAAAGGTTCTGTGTTTACGATATCAACGCCATAAATCTGGCTAATTGTTGCATTTGCAGAATCCACAGCATCATCAGAATAATCAACCTTTCCTGCACTGTATGAATGTTCTGCCGATGCTGCTGCTAAATGTGTCAGGGGGCTGACAGTTATAGAACAATCGGCCTTATTAAAATTATAGACCGCTGTTATTTCCTGGCCTGACTCCATATCAACATAATTGCCTGTGCTTTGTTCAAAATATCTACCTTCAGAAAAGCTGATATGTATGGGCTGTGCCTCAGTTGCAACGTTTAAAGCGCAATAACCGTCACTATCAGTTATGCCGGTCGCTATAATTGCGCCCGGGGTTCCGGCAATAAAAGATCGTATAACAACCGTACAATTATCCGTGAAAGAGTTTATCGACACCACCGGAGCATTAAAATAAACTTTAAATTCATAGTTTTTTTGACTTATGTTACCAGCTTGATCTTCCAGCGATACTTTTATGAGATTTACAATCTCTGTGTCTGTTTGCTGTGCCCAGGCATCGGTAAAATACTCGGTGCAAAGTGGTATTAAATACTCGTCATCTGTGTCAGAGATGGGTGTAGAAATGGGTGTGAGGACATTGCCAAAAACAAACTGATTTCCGCCGGTGTAAAAATCAAAAGTAACGTTTAAATCCGCTGGCGCAGTTGAAACTTCATTGTCAGGCAAATCCTCAACCATAAAGTTAAAATATGGTATTTCTGCGGCTATCAGGTTTTCTGCGGCAACAGGGCAGCCATTTAAGCTTGAGTTGTAAATATTAATATAAATCGGCTCTGCCGTGTAATTATCCTCTATTTGTTTAACTGTAAGGCCGGTTTCTGTTTTATAAGTTGCGTTGCTGTGCATGCCGTTGGTTAAAAACGGATTTTGCTGATCCAGATCAACCGTAAATTCTGTTATGTTAACATTGCCGACATTATCAATAACTTCAATATCGACAGCATTTGATCCGTTTGAAAGAGTTAAAGCTGCTGACCATGTGCCATCTACATTGCTAAGGCTTGCACTGTAATCATCACCACCTGAACTTAAATTTATTTCTGTAATTTCTGTATTAACTTCCGTATAGGTACCCTCAATTCTATATTCTCTTTGGTTTGTGATGCTTGCACTTGTTATGTTAATAGACACGCCAATATTGTTAAATGTCAACGTATGGCTGGTTGTCAGGCTGTTGCCAAGGGCATCCTCGGCTGTGATGACAAGCTCGTTCTCTCCTTCATTATATAAACTTGTGTCTATCGAAAATGTAACAAATGTGCTGTCCGGAACTATTGTAACCAGCTCATCATCTCCTATGCTTAATTCAACAAAAGCGACTCCGCAGTGATCTTTCACCATAAATTGATAATTAATCAAACCACTGTAAACCGTACCAACAGCATCGGTTCTGGTTATGATTGGCGGAGTGTTATCAATCGGCAAAGGCTCAGAGTATTCAAAAATTTCATTTACTCTATTAGCAAACTGCAAGGCGCTGCCAAGAATATCATCAACTGTTAAGCCTGATCGGTTATAGTCAGCGTTTGCAGCATTAATCATGTGCAGACCGATATACTTCCTGTAAATCTGTGCGTCCAACAATACACTGCCCATACTCAATTCGACCACAGTGCTTTTATCCATGGACCATCCGCGGCCATCAAGTTGACCGTCAACCGCTATATCTCTATACATGAGTTGGTTCATATAAATAGAATTCCAATAACTATGTGTTTTACTGCCATCATGGCCGTTTTCAATAGATATGCTTTTGGTCCATTCCGAAATGGCCGCACAGAAAAAGCCATACTGCAGTTCATCGGTTAAAATAGATGAAACGACATCTTCTGTGATATTTTGGGGACATACTTTTGTGATTAAAACATCAATCAATGTTGATATCGCTGCTGTGCCAAGCGTAATGGCATTTGCAACATTTTCTCCCTCGCTTAAATAATATTGCGTCAAGCCATATGCTATGGTGGTCCAGGGTGTCACCATGACAGACAAATCACTTCCCATGTCAAATGTAATTACACAAAAAAGTTTTTGGCCGTCTTTTAAGTCAACTTTTGTACCACTGGCTTCTTCTATATAGTATCCGCCCTCGAGCTGAATTAAAACCGGCTGCGATTCAGCTCTTACAGCCAGTTTATAATAGCCATTTTCGTCTGTTGTTGTTTGCGCTAGTTGTGAGCCTTTAACACCGTTTTTCCATTCAAAAACAGTTATCGTGCCATTGATAACCAAAGCATCAACGGCATTGCCGTCAATGCCGCCATTTGGTGTTTGTTCTGGGATATCGTCCTTATCTCCACCTCCGTTGTTACAAGCTACAAAGCTTACGCAAAATAAAAGTAAACATAACAAAAAAAAATTCATTGATTTTGTTTTAATTAATTCAGCCATGGTTTCTCCTAAATTTATTAATGCATTTATTAATTGCATTTATTTCTAACTGCGATATAATATTTTTATGATTTATAATACGCATATTCGCACTTTGTCAAGAAAAATATGAAATATGGAAAGTTTTTTAAGTAGAATTAAAATAGCCATTGACCGTTTTTCAAATGGCAAACATACTCTTTTCGCAAAAAAAGCTGGGATTCCGGTAAGCACATTTCAAGGTTATATGAAAGGCAAGTTGCCAAAACCTGAACATTTGATACGGATTTCCGAAACATATAAAATTAGTGTTGACTGGCTGCTGACCGGCGAAGGCGAAATGCTTCGAGGAAAAGACACAAAGGAAAATCCTCAGGATAAAGACCCTGAAGTGGCCGAATTACTGGAAGGGGCAAAAAAGGTATTGGAAAGTGGAAATAAGGCAGCTTTTGACGCCCTGCAACGGAACATCAGGTACTTTGCTCATACCATTAAGGTGGAAGAATGCCTCATAAAAATAGAGCAAGGCATAGAACATAGAATGGTGGCCATGGAAGAACAAATAAATGAGTTAAAGGAAAACAGGGACCAGTAAGAATAAGTGAAAAAAATCGGAAGGCAATTTAATTTTTGTAGAGATAGAAATACCTACCACGACATAGAACGCGATTTGATAAAGACCCCTCGAAGGTGATCTTTGTTGTAGGGAAAGCCCCTAAAGGGGCTGATTATCGTTTATTCTTCCAACTTATCTACCCTTTATCTGAGTTGTCTTGCTCTCGGATATATTCCTTTATCATTTCTTCACCCAAACCCACCGTACTCACACAGTAACCGGTCGCCCAAAAGCTTAACCCCGTCATTCTTTTCGTTCCTAATAGTTCACGATGTATTCTGATAGCACTTTTGCCCTTTATAAATTCTGATCATAACGGATTTGGGGGAGGATTTAAACCTTCGCCCCCAAATCCGTTATAATCAGGAAAGTTCTGCATCATAAAATGATTTTAATTTCCTCCGAACTTGTAATAAACAACAACCCCGGCACTGAACCCAGAAATAGAATTATCAAAAGAAAGCTGATAGGCAAGGTTTACGCCAAAGTCGAAGTTTTCGAATACTTCCCATTCTTTAGAAGCGTTAATATAGCCACTAAAAGAGCTTTCAGAGCGATCGTGATAAAGCGTTTGCAAATAGCCTAAGCTGGTTACAGTGTATCGTGATTCATAATCTAATTGAAACAAGCTGACGCCTCCCCCCAACCAAAAGTGAAGTTTTCTTGATGGCCTTATTTTCCACTGGTATGCCGCAGACAACCTGTAGCCGCTTACTGTGTTGCCAATCTGTTTTGTTGATGCGGAAGTTTTGAAGTCAACCATTCCGCCCTCAATAAACAACCTGTTTTTATTCGATAACGGCGCAATATATATAACATTAACAAACTGAAAACCGCTATAATCGTCTGTATCACCATCAGGGTCACTAATATCATAATTGCAAAAATATGAGGAAAGCCCGACCATTGGCGAATCAGCAGCAGACGCAGAGCCACAAAAAACCAAACCAAAAACAAATAAACATACGAATAATTTTTTCATTTTTTCTCCATCAAAAGGATTTGTCCACTCGAATATAAACATCTTGAGGACTTACCAGGATCACAAAGGTTGCTTTTCTTAAAGAAGCATCTGACTGAGCCTCTTTTTCACCTATGGCGGTGTCGGCAACAGCGCCTGCGACCTCGGCAGCAATATTTCCACTTAAAGAACTGACAACACTTTTTCCGGCAGCGAAAGTACCTGCTGCTAGCGATCTCTGTATAATTTTTTCATCAGTCGTAATAGCACCGACAAGACCAAGTTGTTTGTTGATCGTGATATCAGCCACACTGCATATTATTGTAAACTCTTCCCCCTCCGGTGTTATGGCATTTAAACCACCGGAAG
>Ga0255442_1031_pt1 | contig 12123 bp, 10 predicted proteins | sample ANMaggSeSYBR02F6_FD_182635 | JGI IMG/M metagenome (GOLD analysis project Ga0255442, IMG submission 182635) | Sediment cell enrichment communities from methane seep in Santa Monica Basin, California, United Staets - ANME aggregate JGI... | ecosystem: Environmental > Aquatic > Marine > Cold seeps >... | reverse complement strand
CTGAATTTGCCATTTTTCAGGTCTTGCTCAAGATCATGATTTGTAGCAGCTATTACCCAGGTATCGGTTCTTATTTCTTTTTCAGATCCGAGAGGGGCAAACTCCCCACTTTGAAGCACATGAAGAAGTTTGGACTGAAGCGAAATAGACATATCGCCGATTTCATCTAAAAACAAAACTCCTTCATGAGCTATTTTGAATTTTCCTCTTTTTTTTCTTTCTGCGCCGGTAAATGCACCACGTTCATAACCAAAAAGTTCGCTTTCCAGTAATCCCTCGGGCAATGCCGCACAATTAATTTTTATGAAAGGCTTGCCTTTTCTTGGAGAGCTTTCATACAGTTTTTGTGCAATGACTTCTTTTCCTACCCCGGTCTCACCTGAAATTACAATATTTAAACCAGTTCCTGCAACGTGTTTAATAAGTTCTTTTATTCTTATAATATTTTTGCTTGTACCAATTAAAGTGGGGCCCATATATCTTTTCTTCTATGCTTTACAGCTATAATAAATCAATAAGTTAAATTTAATATCATACAATGCTTATTTCATGACAAATCCTTAGCCTTTTTTTTGGAAAGAAGATCGGTAATTGCTTTATCAAGCTCAGGAAGTTCAAAAGGTTTTTTAAATACCAGATCAGCATGTGATTCTATCGCTAAAGCTTCCGGATGCTCTCCCCATCCAGTTATAGCTATAACCGGCATATCAGGGTATTTTCGCTTTACAATTGTTATTATTGCGACACCACTTATATTGGGCATGACAAGATCTGTAATAACTAAATCAAATCCATCTTTTTCAGCTTCAAACAATTTTAATCCATCCAGGCCATTAGAAGCAGACGCAACATCATATTTTTTCTTTCTGAAAAAATTATAAAGGACGTTAAGAATTTCTTCATTATCATCAATAATTAGAATTTTGTATGGATTTGCCATATATTTAACCCTTAAATTTAAGTAAATTAAATATAGTATGTTATTATAATTAGCAAGCAGATTTTTTTTGTTATAACAACAACTGTAAATATTTAATATTCAAAAATAAATTTTACTCAGGCAATTTCAAAATCCAAAGATACCATTATTCTGCTGTTCGAAAGATCACGCGATATCGTTTTGGATTTAATAACGCAGTTGCATGCCGATAGGGGGGCGGATGAGTCGAGAGGTTCACGTCCGGTTCTGGGAGAGCCTGATTGGGCTACTCACCTGGGAGGGACGCTCTTTGAGGGGCGTTCGTATCCCGATACCCCGGCTCCTGCAATAATTTCAATCAAGAAATTGAGCCGTGACTCATCAGAACGCCGCCAGGCATTGATAAAAGCTTTAGGGCTCGGTCAAAAATAACTTGGCATTTTTGCATCCCGACTTCACCATATCTTTAACCGACCTGCCCGCAATGCCTTTATTTCGCATGAGTTAGCATTGCCGTTTTGTTCTTATGAACACAAAAAAAGATAGATATAGCCTATTTTAATGCATAGCAGGCGGGTCTTCAATCGCACCTGATCTTAATAAAATTGGCCTCGAAATAGCTCGCTATTCCTGCGGTTTTGCTCAATCAGATCGATTAAATCTACGGCAAATTCGGGCGCAATTTCTACCAAGTTATTTTTGACTGAGCCCTTAGCCGTGGTTGCGGCGTCGCTTACTCCAATTTAGGTTTAAGTTGTTTTTATCTTGGTTCCTTACTTTATGGTAAAATAAAAGTAAACAGCAAAATTAAAAGGTGTAATATACCTTGAAAAACCGCAATTTGCAACTTTCCGAGGTATATAAAAAATTAACATTATATTAACATTATACTAACATTATGTTAATATGGTTTTATAATTATAATTTTTAAAAGGAAAAAACTATGGCAAAAGAATGTATCCTGGTTGTAGATGACGAAGAAGATATCCTTGAGCTGGTAAGATATAATCTTGCCAGAGAAGGCTATCAAGTAATTAGCGCATCTTCCGGTGAGAAATGCCTTAAAAAGGCCGGATCAGAGAAGCTGGATTTAATCGTGCTGGATCTAATGCTTCCTGGTATAGATGGTCTTGAAGTTGCAAAAAATTTGAAAAGTGATTCAAAAACAAAGCATGTCCCAATCATTATGTTGACGGCAAAAGGAGAGGAGGCGGATATCGTTACTGGTTTGGAACTTGGAGCTGACGACTACGTAACCAAGCCTTTCAGCCCCAGAATTTTAATTGCAAGAGTACGTGCTGTTATCCGCAGGAAAAAGAAGGAGGAAACCGATGATGATATGTCGGTTATTCAAGTACACGATATTGTAATTAATTCTCACAAACGAGAAATCATTGCAAATGGAAAGCCTGTTGATTTGACATTTACTGAGTTCCAGGTACTTTATTATCTTGCAAAGAGACCTGGGTGGGTCTTTACGCGTACTCAGATTGTTGATGCGGTTCGTGGAGATTATTACCCGGTTACGGATAGATCCGTTGATGTTCAGATTGTTGGACTGCGGAAAAAGCTCGGCTCCTGTGGCAGATACATAGAAACTGTAAGAGGGGTAGGGTACAGGTTCAGGGAAAATCCATGAAAAAAAAGAAACGATTGCTTTGGCAGTTATATCCATCTTACCTGCTGATTACACTTATTTCTCTTCTGGCTGTCAGCCTTTTCGCTTCAAGTGCCTTTAAACAGTTTTTTCTTGAACGGACTGCTGCAGACCTCAAGTCAAGAGCACATCTATTGGAAAAACAGGTGGGAAACTACATTGCACCTCTGGATGAAATGTCTGTTGATTCTATATGCAAGTCAGCAGGCAGGCAATCATCTATCCGCATTACCGTTATACTTCCTTCAGGGAAAGTGGTCGGTGATTCTGAAGAGGCACCGGAAAATATGAACAACCATGCTAATCGTTTTGAAGTGGCGGAAGCTTTGCTTGGAAATATTGGAACCTCTGATAGATACAGCAGTACACTTCGACAAGATATGATGTATGTTGCGATACCATTGGAGAAGAATAATGAGGTTATTGCTGTTTTACGTACTTCAATACCGATAACTTCAATATATGATGAATTGAAATCAATTCAGATTAAGATAGGCTTCGGATATTTACTGATAGCGCTTTTTGCTGCCGGAGTCAGCTTATTTATTTCTAAACGTATAAGCAGGCCAATAGAGGAAATGAAAAAAGGCGCGGAGCAATTTGCTTGCGGTGATTTGGCTTATAGAATGCCTGCTCCTGATACACAAGAGATGGGAGGTTTAGCTGAAGCAATGAACCAGATGGCCGCACATCTGGATGATCGAATAAAGACAGCAATAAAACAGCGTAATGAGCTTGAAGCCGTTCTTTCAAGCATGAAGGAAGGTGTAATCGCTATTGACAGAGATGAGAAAATCATCAGTATAAATCAGGCAGCCGCCCGGATGTTTAAAAGCAATTCCTCTGATTTAGAACAGCGAAGCATTCAGGAAGTGATCAGAAACCATGAGCTGCAGAAAATTGTAAAAAGCGTTCTTGGAAGCGGTGACCATGCAGAAGGCGATATTGTTCTTTATCAGGATGAGGAAAGTATTTTGAATATTCAGACCACTTCTTTCCGAGACGAAGGTGAAAATTTTATAGGCATAATTGTTGTATTGAACGATGTGACCCGGCTAAGGCGTCTGGAAAACATGCGGAAAGAATTTGTATCCAATGTTTCCCATGAAATCAAAACACCTCTTACAGCAATAAAAGGCTTTGTTGAGACTTTAAGCCACGGAGCAATGGAAAATCCGGGCGAAGCTAAGCGTTTTTTAAATATTATCGAAAAACATGTTAACCGCCTGGTTGCTATAATAGAAGATCTTATGCGCCTTTCAGTAATTGAGCAAAAAGATAAAAGTAAAGAAATAAAGCTTATAAAAGGTAATATCAGGAGTGTTATTAAAACAGCTATTCAGGTCTGCCAGGCAAAAGCAGAAGCAAAGAGCATAAAGGTTGATCTGATATGTAATGAAGATATTTCAGCCGGAATAGATCCTCCACTTCTTGAACAGGCTGCAGTAAACCTTCTTGATAATGCTGTTAAGTACAGCGATAAAGACGGTTTAGTTCAGATTGAGGCAATTATTACGGACACCGAGGTTTGTATAAGTTTTAAGGATTATGGCATTGGAATTCCAAAAGAACATCTTCCCCGTCTTTTTGAAAGATTCTACAGAGTGGACAAAGCCAGAAGCCGTAAGCTCGGTGGCACAGGACTGGGCCTTGCCAATGTTAAACATATTATACAGACTCACGGGGGATACGTAACAGTTGAGAGTAAGTCCGGTAAAGGAAGCAATTTTGTTATTCATCTGCCTAAAATTTCAGGTGGATAGACTGAAGTCTGAAGGCAGAAGGTTCCTGGCAGGTTTGTCAATATTATTAGGAACGTGGACGAATTAACTTCCTCAAGTAGGCGCACAGATTTGGGTCGAATTTGTTCGATCCCAGATCACAAAAGTTGAAGGAATAGCGAGCTATTTCAATATTTTTGTGATTTGAGACCGGACAAAGGCGGCCTGAAGCTGTGATGTATAGTTGGGGAAGTTATTTCGTCCACGTTCCTTAATGGCCAACGCCAGGGTTAACCTGCCGCCAACAAGTGTGGGGCGACGAGCCTGTTACCCCTGCCAAAAAATCCAGATCCAAGATGGGTGCAATTTAAAACGAGACTCATCTCTTAAAGCCCCCCTACAATAGATGATAGCAGCCATATTGGAGCCAATCGTTATTTTCAGGATTATTCCCTGATTGCCGCCCATCGCTTTGCTGCTACCAAGATTACAGTAGAAGATAAATATGTTACCATGTATAAATCCAGCGATCTCAACGATCCATCTCTTAAAGTTCATCTCTATACGGAAAGGTCTCAAAGAGCCCGGAAGAGGATATGCAAAAGGCCATTCTGAATGCCAGGGCGCTTTTGAGAGACGAAGAGGAAGTAGAGATTACCGATTTTCGAGAGGTCCCTGATAGTTAGGGCTATCTAAAAAATAACTTGGCATTTTTGCATTCCAACTTATTTTTTTCCGAGCCCTTATTTACAAAAAATTAACTTTTCCCTCATAAAAACCGAATATTGATGCGGTTGAGTGCAAAAAAATAAGTTTTTGCCTAAACCATTTGAATAAGGAGGGAAGAAATTGAATAAAACCATTCTGGTGATTATTGATGGATGCCGTTCAGACGGGTTGGAGCTGGCAAAAACGCCAAATATTGATTATATGATCGAAAACGGCACGCATACCTTGAAAGCCCGGACCGTGACCCCATCCATTACACTGCCTGTCCATTTCAGTATCTTTACGTCTCTGCCGCCAATAGCGCATAATGTGCTTGCCAATACCGGATCTCCTAACCCGTCCTCCACAGCAAGAAGCATCATAGATGTGGCAAAAGATTCCGGCAAAAAGACCGCAGCTTTTTACTCCTGGGAGCATTTAAGAAACCTTTCAGCGCCAGGTTCTCTGGACCACTCACATTTTATTAACAGCGGTTCTAAAGAAAATATTGATCTCAAGGTGGCACAGGCTGCCGCTGGTTGCCTGAATTCCTGCTGTCCCGACTTTTGTTTTATTTATCTCGAAGGAACCGATATTGCCGGACACAGGTCAGGGTTCATGTCAACGGAGTACCTTGACGCCATCGAGACTGCGGATACAGCGCTTGGCATCGTCTTAAATGAGCTGGAAAAAGCAAATCTTTCTGACCGTTACAGTATCATACTACATAGTGATCATGGCGGCATCAATCATCATCATACGGAAAATACGCCTGAGGTAATGACTGTCCCATGGATTGCATATGGCCCCGAAGTGAGACAAAAACACATAATTACAGACAAAGTAAATATTATTGACACAGTACCGACTCTTGCCGGTTTAATGGATATCCCTGTGCACCATAGCTGGCAGGGACGGGCTATAAGTGAAATATTCAAAACGAGCGTTTTTGAAATGGTTCAGCCTGCATTTTTGTACTCTGAATTTGACTGCCGTCCCTTTGTTCATTGCAATTGATAACAGCAGATATTTTTTCTTGTCATCGAAGCGCTGTTTTTATTTGCAGGAAATCGGGGGCAAGAAAATACTGGCCGGCCTGTTGGCTTGAATTAACACAAATTTAACATTGCCTTAATAACGCTGTAACACTGATGTGGTTAAAAAAAGATAACTACTCAAGGTGGATAGACTGAAGGCTGAAGGCTGTCGGGAAACTTCAGTCTAACACGCTAAAACATTCTGTGAGGCTTTGTGCTGAATTGAAAGAGATACTTTTTATAATTCTTGCGCTTTTTTTCGTAGCGGGTTTGATCGTTTTACGGTTTAGATTCATCAAAGATCGAAATCCTAATACTGAACTGTTGATTGATCTATTAAGGGTTCGGTCAAAAATAACTTGGTAGAATTTACGCTCGAATTTGCTGTAGATTTAATCGATCTGATTGAGCAAAACCGCAGGAATAGCGAGCTATTTCGAGACCAATTTTATTAAGATCAGGTGCGATTGAAGACCCGCCTGCTATGCATTAAAATAGGCTATGTCTATCTTTTTTTGTGTTCATAAGAACAAAACGGCAATGCTAACTCATGCGAAATAAAGGCATTGCGGGCAGGTCGGTTAAAGATATGGTGAAGTCGGGATGCAAAAATGCCAAGTTATTTTTTACCGAGCCCTAAGATGGATGAGCGCAAATGGAAGTACAATCATGCAAAAGAAAAAATTTCAAGATGATAGACAGGGCTGATGGGTAAAGTATGACTGCCATACGCATGCCGACCGGTTATTCCAAATCTGTTCAAAAGCGTACGAACCCGCCTGATACGCCTTCCGGCTTGCTGAAAATCCTGTCTCTTTTCGGGATGGCCCAGACGTCAGGAGAGGCCATGATTGAATTACTTCCGTTTTCTGCTGATGACGTGACGGCAGGATCGGAAACCGAATTGCAAACCGCAGTTTGCGGAAGCAAAAACAATGTTGATCTGGCCATTGCAATCGAACAGTCCTCTTATTATCGAAATCTCATCAAACGAGCAGCAACAGGAGAATCGTCCCAAAGGCTGGTCAGGGATATTGAAGGCTATCTGGACAATGCCGACATGGTGTGGGAACACAGTTGGGTGCGGCTGCCGCGTCACACTTTGTGCGAATACGCCAACGCCGTTTTTGCAAGGGATATTCAGGCTGACAACAGCAATTCTCATTTTGAATCTAAATTTAGCTGATGATAGCTGTATTGGGTCATTTATCATGCAAATTCAAAATGTATGTCGGCGAAATAGAGAGAACTAAAGATATACGTGCTTCTGGAAAAGTTATTTTTCAATTTAGAACATCATTAACCATGAACTTATGATTGCATTTTTAGGGCAATCATTTTAAAGAATAGCTGTGGATCAAACAAAATACTATGACGTGCTTATAATCGGCGCAGGGCCGGCTGGCTCAACTGCTGCTTTTATTTTAGCCGGCAAGGGTCTTAATGTTCTGGTGATTGATAAACATAAATTCCCAAGAAAAAAGCTCTGCGCCGGTCTCTTGACCTGGAAAACCATTAAGACATTAGAAGAAATTTTTAAAACAAACCTCAATTACCTTAAATCTCAGGGTGTCATAAATTATCAGAGCGAAAGATATGCCATATACAACCCAAAAGGTGAATTAATAAGGGGAAGGCTGGAATTCCCCTATCATTTTGTTGACCGGAAACTATATGACAAGTTCTGGCTGAACAAAGCCGGAGAAGCAGGAGTAGGAGCAAAAGTACTGACAGAAGAAAGGGCGGTATCTTTTGACATACAAAAGAGTGAAGTTGAAACAGACAAGGGAAATATCTTTAAGGCAAGATTTATTCTGGGCGCTGACGGAGTATTAAGCAAAACGAGAAACGCTCTTATCAAAGCCGGCTTTATAAGAGATAAATGGTCTGCCGGCCTTGCAACTGCACTGGAGATATTTATACCAAAGCAGGAATGCCCTGCATTTCACGACTATCCAATTATTTATTTGGGATACATCCCATGGGGATATGCATGGTCATTCCCAGGCGCAAAGAATCAAATCCTTGGCATATGCGCCCTGAACCGCAAAGTTAAGGGACGATTTAAAGAATGCTTTTATAATTTTCTAAAAACACAACCTGTTCCAAAGAAACACCTATTAAACATAAAAGGACATCCCCTGCCCTATGGCAATTATCTGACAAAACCGGGTCATAATAATATTTTGCTTATTGGTGATGCCTGCGGTCTTGCCGACCCGCTGCTGGGCGAAGGTATATACTATGCCCATAAAAGCGGTCAACTATCTGCAATGGCCGTGCTGGAATCATATAATAATCCTGACATTGCTCTGAAAACTTATAAGAAGCTTCTTAACGGGTCTCTTATCATTGAGCTAAAATATGCAAAAATCTGGCGACAAATTGTTTTTTCAATATTTAGTATTTTCAACTACAAACCTTTGCCGATATTTATGGGAATGAATCAAAGAGCTTTCGAGGAAATAGTTCATGGACAACGATCATTTAAATGGTAAGAGCTCTCGGTTCGTACGCCCTGAGAAACCACAAAGGCCAGACCATCAAGTAGCCAAATTCCAAAACAGGAAACAGGCAAAACTTGCCCTCATATAATCCTGCGACTTCGGCTCGTAAAATTTCCAGGCAAAAATTTATCACCTGAATTTTGCTAAACCCGCTGGTTATCATTATAAGAACCGTTTCTCATCAATTTTCATGCAAGATTCAGGTGTCAACTTATTGGCATAAATACCGGATAGTTAAAATTAGGACTTGCAACCTAATACTGAAAAGTTTAGTATATATGATTTTTAATGGCTCTGATTAGTTATACTTAAAGCAATTTAAACGCCATGTGCATATGAAAAAATATAGCTATCAATTGCCTGCCTTAATGAGATTAGTTAATTCCGCAAATAACAACGATTCAACAAAATAACTGTTTAGTAAATTTTTTTGGGACAAATTCATGGAAAAAGAAAGTATCAGAAACAGACTTGATAAAATATTAAATAATGCACCGGTATTAAAAGAAATTATATTTTCTTCAGATCCAATTGATATCAAAAGAAAGAAAATAAATAAATTTCTGTCCGACATGTTGATGTCCACATTTGATGATAACCCTGCTATTCCGCCACTCGAATGGATATTGACCAGAGATGCGATTCGGGTTTTTAGAAACATTTTGTCCACCAGAAACGAAAGCCTTGCCGCTTTCAGCCTGCTTCAGTACCTCAACGATTTGCTATATAAAGAAAATTTTGAACAAGTTCAAATGCCCGGTTCCGGTTTTTTTGCAGAACTTGACCATCTGATTAGAGGGATTACAGGAAAAACCGGTGTCTATTCAGATAAAATCCCTGCTTTTGTAAAACACAAGGGGCAAAAGGCCGCAAGGATGAGGTCAATCAATTTGTCTACCATGGGAAAAACTGCAGAAAAATTTATAGCTCGCTATCCTAACGGCCTTGATAAAGATGTAATAAGAAAAAGGGTGAAAAACATAGCAAGGATATTAAAACATTTTAATGCAACTGAATCAGACTGGAAAAACTGGAAATGGCATACACGTCATATAATTAGAAATGCAAACAGGCTGGATTCTCTAGTTAAAATTACTGATGAAGAATACCATGCTGTTAAGCTTGCAAGGAAATATAAAATACCTTTTGGCATAACTCCATATTACCTCTCGCTTATGGACAATGATACAAGCCGCAATAATGACTATGCTATACGCTCACAGGTTATTCCAAGCATTGATTATATAAAAAAACTGAAAGAAAAAAAGGAAAATAAAGAATCTTCTTTGGACTTTATGCTCGAGCAGGACACATCTCCTATAGAAGGAATAACCCGTCGGTATCCCATGATAGCGATTCTTAAACCAATTATGACATGCCCCCAGATATGTGTTTATTGTCAGAGAAACTGGGAGATAGAAGATGTTTACTCCAGAAAAGCTGTATTACCGAAAGAAAAGCTGGAAAATGCCATACAGTGGATAGCTGAAACACCAGAAATCAAAGAAATTCTGATAACCGGAGGAGACCCCTTTCTTTTATCAGACACAAAAATTGAAGAATTGCTATTAAAGCTCTCGCATATAAAACACATAGAAAGAATTAGAATAGGAACGCGTACACCCGTTACTCTTCCAATGAGAATAACCAATTCACTGATAGAAAAAATAAGTAAATTTCATAAGCCCGGCAAAAGAGAAATCTTAATAGTAACTCATTTTGAACACTCTTACGAAATTACTCCCAGAACAATAGAAGCAATTCAGAAATTTCGAAGCACAGGCATAACGGTTAATAATCAACTCGTATATACTTTCTATAATTCAAGAAAATTCGAAGCTGTTGCGTTAAGGCTGAATCTGCGTTTAATAGGAGTAACTCCTTACTACACCTTTAACACAAAAGGAAAAGAAGAAACCGACAATTTCAGGGTTCCAATTGCCAGGTTGATGCAGGAACAGAATGAAGAAGCCAGGCTTTTGCCTGGATCGGTTCGTACGGATGAAATAGTATTCAATGTGCCGGGACTGGGCAAAAACTACCTGAGAGCAAATCAGCACCATGATGTAATATCCATATTGCCTGACGGCCGCCGAGTTTTTGAATTCCACCCATGGGAAAAAAAACTGTCGCTTGCAGACACCTATGTCTACACTGATGTTTCAATCTATGATTACCTTAAAAGATTAAAATTTATCGGCGAGAATACTGCGCATTATAATACAATCTGGTATTATTATTAGGTGAATAGGTTTAAGACTGAAGGCTGTCAGGAGGTATATTCTTGTAGCCGTTCACGGTTTACAGTTATCGGTTCACGGTTGAAAAAACTGTGAACTGTGAACCGACAACCGTAAACTGTTAAATATTTTTGCACCATGAACCTTTTTTAATCTTCTCATTAAATTTTTTTAAAACATACTTTTGGGGAAAATCTGAATGTGAAAAATAAGAAAGGGAGCTGCTCAAAAACGAATCCTGTATTTCTTTCATGACGTTATCTTTTTCTCTCTCATCAATAAAAATTTTCTCCCTTTTCCGCTCAAAAACCAACTTTTCCCCTAAGAGCTTTCTAACTTCGTCAACGTTTAATGATGGGGAGACATCCTCTTTAAGCAATGAGTCGCTGGTTGAAATTTCTATCCTGGCAATTAATGAAACAAGCCACCTGTCACCAGCCAATTTCCGGGAAGCATCATATAATTTCAATTGCAGCCCGTTTTCAAGATCAATATTTTTTATTAATTTCTCTTCCATAAAACTCCCCCTGTACAACTTGAATCTTGCTCTAAACAAATTATACCTGTGCGGTTAATTCCCATAAATCTCTTCTTATTAGAGGGGACTTGAAAAGCGTCTAACCGCATAGGTCGCAAAGTTTCACTACGGCTGTTTCCTTTACTTGCGGGACGTTCCTTGATATGTTGATTATTTATTTTTCAATAGTTTTAATTTGTTTTCTTTTGCAATTTTTTCACCGCGGGTTGCGGATTGGCTTGCTGTAGGCTGAGATATTTTTAAGCGTTTTGACAATTGTACCATACTCATGCCAAGTTCCCTTGATGCCCAGAAACATAATAAGCTTCTCGCATGGACTTTATGGGGCTGTCTGCCTGAAGATAATACTTCAGATCTATTAATTCCTAACACTTTAGCAACACGATCAATTCAATTAAGGGGTCAAGTCTACGTTTGACCCTTATTAATTTTGAGCAAGGGTCAAAAGTAGACTTGACCCCTCTTCTCTGTTATTTCACCAGCCAGAAAATTTACGCCGAACGTCAGTACAGTAAAGATTCCAGTTCTATTACTGTCCAAATTATTACTGATTCCCCGCTTATGCAAGGCATGATGATGATGTTTTCTAATCCTATGCTATTCACATCTGATGGCGGAAAGCTTGAAAGAATTGGGCGTCAGAAAGCTATTGTCAAATTTGACTCTAATAGTAAGGAGGGTGACATTAAAATCGTTGTTGCAAATCGATTCCTCGTGTTAATTGAAGGACAAGTAATAACCAAGGAAAATTTGAAAGGTTATGCAAAGGCGATTGATTATAAAAAGCTACTGTCTT
>Ga0255442_1027_pt1 | contig 12375 bp, 12 predicted proteins | sample ANMaggSeSYBR02F6_FD_182635 | JGI IMG/M metagenome (GOLD analysis project Ga0255442, IMG submission 182635) | Sediment cell enrichment communities from methane seep in Santa Monica Basin, California, United Staets - ANME aggregate JGI... | ecosystem: Environmental > Aquatic > Marine > Cold seeps >... | reverse complement strand
ATTTATAGGGTGAAGGCAGTTAGTGGTTATGGATTAAAATCTCTTTCTATTGAATCACCGAACTATCTATTAGGAAAAAAAGAAATTAATATTGGGGGCAATAAAGAATATCGCTATGATCAAGTGATTACTATTAATCCTGAAGTTGTCCTTAAAGAAAAACCATATTTTCGGACTACTATTGAAGATATAAATGGAAGGATAATGCATTTTAATCCACACCCATGGATAGAAATAAAAGATAATAAGTAAAAAGTTTTTGCTAATCTAATATCCAACCTTAAACAGCAAAACTAAACTTTGAATAGCTGCTATTCATCAAACATTCAGTTTTATTCACAATCAGTTGCGATAGTTATATAATATCTATTAAACTTTATGGGGGGAGAATGTTGATCTTTCACCGAGAATTGCTGGGATATGTGCTTGTTGCTTGACATCACAATATGATCTGATAGAATATTAAACATGTTATCCGATCGTATAAATAAACTCCTCGACCGTATTGATTTTGGAAAAAATATTATAGATTCGCACCGGCCTTTTCCTGATGTCGTTCTATCACGGCTGCGTCATAATCTTACCATTGAATGGACTTACAATTCAAATGCAATTGAAGGAAACACGCTCACCTTAAAAGAAACCCTTCTGGTTCTCGAAGATGGTTTAACCATTGGAAAAAAATCATTAAAAGAACACCTGGAAGCTATTAATCATAAAGAAGCAATCATTTTTGTAGAGGAGCTGGCATCAGCGTCTCACGAAATAACAGAGAGAAATATAAAAGAGATTCATTCCCTGATACTGAAAGAAATCGACAATGATTATGCCGGGCGTTACCGGGATATCCAGGTAAGAATCAGCGGATCGAGTCATACTCCCCCCGACCCTTTGCTTGTTCAGGAACTTATGGAACGATTTGCCGTAACATGGCTTGCCAATCAAGAAAAACATCCTGTTATCCAGGCGGCCATGGCTCATTATGAACTTGTTTCCATACACCCTTTTGTTGATGGAAACGGGAGAACAGCAAGACTTTTAATGAATTTAATTTTAATGAAGCACGGGTATTTCCCCGCCGTGATTTTAAAAAATGACAGAAAAAAATATTATGATATTCTTGAAAAAGGGCATCACGGGAAAACTGATGACTTCATTTTTTTTGTCGGCAGAGCCCTTGAGCGAACAATAAATCTATACTTAGAAGCTATTCCAGATGTTAAAACCAGCTTTCTTACCTTAGCTGAAGCAGCAAGGATATCTCCTTATTCAAAGGATTATTTGAATATCCTGGCCAGGCGAGGGTCAATCCCGGCATTTAAATTAAAACGCAACTGGCTGGTCTCAAAGGAAGCTCTGGAAAGCTATATCAGGTCGCATAAAAATTGAGCAGATGAAAACAACTATAGATACACACTCCTTTCTTTGCGATCCCATTTTTGACCCTGACCGAACGGAAGTTATTGAGACGCTTTTTGAAAACACCTGCCGCCTGTATGGTATGGCGATTTGGATATACTGTGAACGGTCAAAATCTGAGCTTTTTTATTATGTTTTTTTCACCACGAAGCTCACGAAGAACACAAAGAAATTATAAAAAGCACTAATTCTAATCTTCGTGCCCCTTCGTGTCCTTCGTGGTTTAATTTTTCCTTATAATCCTGACCGTTTCAAAAAGCGCAGTTTATAGCCGTGCAAAGTATATATAGCGTAATTTGTGTATGAAAACATTCTTAATTTGCCATCGCGGGGCACTCGGTGATTTTATACTTACATGGCCCGCTATTAACTGTTTACGAAAAATTTTGCCGGATTACCTTTTTAAAGGTATTGGCCGCCCGGAATATATGCGTTTAGCCATTAATCTCGGCCTGCTTGATTCATTCATAGACATGGATTCTTCAAAATTGCTTGATCTATTCAATGGAAAAGCAATTCCTCCGGAAATAGGCCATCCAGCCGGCGCCGTACTCTGGCTGTCATCCGGACAGGATGTCGTTAATCTTCTAAAAAAATATGCTTCGCTGCCGGTTGCATCAATTGCCCCATTTCCAGCCAGGCGGATGCATGTAGCACTTTATCACTGTCAATCCATGCAATCCCACTTTCCTGTTAATCTTCCTAAAAACCTTTCTGATTGTTTTCCTCCAAGGACAAAAAAAGGTAATTATGCCCTGATTCATCCTGGAAGCGGAAGCCCTGCCAAAAACTATTCGCCCCGATTTTATCTTGCTCTTGCTGATGAATTGCAACGATTTGGATATAAAAAGACAGGGTTTATCGCAGGACCTGCAGAAAAAACAACCATCATGCATAAGGATTTTACAGGCAGATGGGTGGAATGGCCGGAAAATGTTGAAAGCCTGGCCAACCTGCTTGCCGATGCATCACTCTATATTGGAAATGACTCCGGTGTAAGTCATCTCGCAGGAATTCTTGGGGTGCCGGCAATTGTTTTTTATAAAACCACTGATCCGGAAGTCTGGGGAGTTCTGGGCAGAAAGGTGGCCCACATTAAAGCCGGTAATGAAAAATCCGCTTTGAATAAAGTTCTAAAGCTTCTATCATCAAAAATATACATTCTTGACAATTAAAACTCAGATGTGTTTTTAATTTAATAGAGGCAAAACTCCCCGATTTCTGAAATAATTCACCACGGAAAGTATACCTCGGAGGTTTGCAAATTGCGTTTTTTCGGTGAGCAATGAGCATCAAGAGCAAGGCGCGAAGGTGCGGAATAGCAGGCTATTGCAAGCCTGAGCAACGCAGTTATTGGTGTTCATGGCCAGCGAAAAACCGCAATTTGTGGCCTTTCGAGGTATATATAAAGAACTTGGTTCTGGTTATAATGTTGAGAAGAGTATTTTGATAATTCAGTGTAATTCCGTGAAAATCCGTGGTGAACTTTTACACATAAAGGAAAATACATGAATAAATTGTCTGTAAGGACCTGCGTATCAACTTCTGGTGAATTTGTTTACGGCATTCACAAACCCGATTACACAGTTGTCAATCTCAGGGAAAGAGATCACATTACAACTCTTGGACATATTAACGGCAAAACCGCTGTTGAGAACAAAATTAACTTTCCTGCAAATGATGTAACAATTGATAACGCAGACTGGGTATTCGAAATCTCCAACTCCTTTTCTTTTATGGGTGCAACTTTTATATTAAAGTCAAGCGCTGATAAAAGAATAGAAAATGCGAATCCTTTCGAAATTATTAACAAACACAAATCATCGAAATTAAAAACCGGTATAAATGAGTTCGAAGACAATGACCCTCTGACTATATCATTGGGCAGAACGTCCACAGACGCAGATTTGCTTATAGAGTTAGCCAAAAAGTCGTGCTTGTTTGAGTTTGATTCCAATGGAGAGCCCGCTGGTATTCAATATGAAAAGACAAAAAATGGAGAAATTCGACAGGCAATTAAAAACCACCATCTGTTTGAAATCGTATCCAACAATCCTTTTTTACCTGATACTTATAAGCAGGCAATGGTACTTATCCCCGGCATCCAGGGCCCCAATAAAATTGTGGGAGAGTATAAAAAGTCTGCCGGCACTCACATCTGGGAATATCTGAGAGGAAACAGCTATATCCCATGGGGACATTATGCGGCAAACATGGCACATGATTCCATCAGGTACAAAATCGGAGCACTTAAGAAAGAAGATTTGATTGGTCTCAGGCACTTATACTACCAGAGAGTTTACACACAGGTTGCCCAAAGTCTGGGCATTTCCATTCCCGCAAAAAAACGTACTCTCACAGAAGAGGAGCTGGAGTCTTTACGGATACATCTTCTCGAAACCACAAAGCATAATAAAGGAGATAAAACTAATTTGCCCTTTAATGCATCAATGTGGGGATGGAATTTCGGATTTGATCTATCTCCTTCAGGATACCGCCTCAATGCCTCTCACCAGCAAATACACCAGCAATTTGCCATAGTGCCAACATATACACATGGTTTTATCAATGGAAAAAATGATAAAAGCTATACTTTATTTCCAACCTATACTCAAGGAGATGAAGTATCTCTCTTCTGCCGCGGGTTCAGAAATAGTACGGGCAAGAACTTCTTTGAAACATACATTAATGCCATAAAAAATAACAGGAGAATGGATGGCAGAGAAAACAAGGCAAAAAGCCTTATTTTCTATCAGGACGAAAATATCATAGCTTTTGTGCCCAAAGCCCAACGCTCTCAAGGAGAAGTACAGATTATGGCCACAGCAAAGTGCGGCAATATTCTTGAGGCGAATTCTATAGTGAGGAAATCTCTGGACATGGCTATTTTGACAACTGTAAGGATGCTGGAGAAATTGGGTGTGGAAATGATGATTTGTTACGAAACATCCAAGAGGTTTGATAATCCGGACAATGACCAGCGGCTTATGTACACTTTTATTCCCCGTCATCCTAAATCGCCAGGGACTTACAGTCAGTGGCTATATCGCTGGATTATCGGGCATTATCCCGAAGACTTCGCCCATGCCTGTCGGAAACATATATAAAGGCAGCCAATTAGTTTCTTAGCTCTAAAATTCGTGTTTTTTCTGGCAGAAAATAAATTAGAAATCCGAATATCGCCTGATCTTATAAAAATGGCCGAAACAATATCGAATGACAAAAATTCAAAATCAAAAATGACAGTGTCCGCCAAAGGCAGATTAAATCACGCTCAAGACGGCTCCTACAGTTTTGAACATTTAAGCATTTAGTATTTGGATTTGTTTCGAGTTTCGAATTTCGTGCTTCATATATTTCCGGTTTATCCGGTTTAGGGATTTTGATGTTTTTTAAAAGTATAAAACCAACTGTTCCCAAATCTTTGCTTATTGCTCTTGCCGGTCTGATGTGGAGCACAGTGGGTGTGATGCTTTGCAGCATGGCTTATTACTGGCTTAAAGGGGTTGATTGGCTGACTGCTTTCCCATTTGGGCTGTTTGGAATTATTTTGTCTTTGGCGGTATATCGCTTTAGTTTTTCCGGAATAGCTCGAAAAAATATTGACCGTATCTGTCTGCTCCCTGAAAAAGGGTGTATTTTCGCTTTCCAGGCATGGAAAAGTTATCTGATCATCGTTGTCATGATTACACTTGGAATCATTTTGCGGCATTCCCCTATTCCCAAACACTACCTGGCAATCGTCTATACGACTATAGGCGGAGCGCTTTTGCTGTCGAGTTTACACTATTACAGAAGGCTCTGGCGGTTGCTGATTCTGAAAAAACTATGCTTGCCTTCAAAAGAAGATTAATTAATGCCCCTTTTCAACACTAATGACAACCAGGTGCCCGGCGGAATTTACCTTTGCCAGGCCAATAAAAAAATTTCCTGTGGAGCATGCTGTGGTTTATATAATGTTGCCGATCCATCGTACGAATCTATAATGGAAAAGCTTACATGGCGCACCGATACTTTCTTACACGTTAAGCGAGATATGGACGCTATACTCGCATTCAAGGAAGAAGTCGAAGATAGAGAACCACAGGAAAGGCCCTTTCCCGAATTTCATCATTGCCCGTACATTGGTCTGGTGGGAAAAGAGCATTCACGCGTGGGTTGCCTGTTACATCCGCTGCTGGACGAAAACAAAAGCATAGATTTTAGGGGGCTAAGCTTTTACGGAGGCATGGCATGCAGGGTTTACTTCTGTCAAACATACTACCACCTCCCGGCAGCTTTCAAAGAAATAGTCCGTGAAACGGCAAGTAACTGGTATGCGTACGGACTTATAATTACTGAAATAAAATTATTAAGCACGATTTTTGAAGAAGTAAAAAATTGCCTTAACCGGCCATTAACAAAAAACGACATATTAAAGAATAAAAATACTCTTGAGGCTGTTAGAAAGCTTTTAGATTTAAAGATTAATTGGCCTTTCAGGCGACGATCATCTTCGGGACCAACAAATTATTTTTTTGAAGACCGGCTTTATTCCAGGCCCCCTGTAAATTATGAAACAATCGGTAAGCCTGTATCTAAGCATAACACCATATTACAAGAGTTGGAGTCCCAATTTAATTCAGCAAACGATCTTCAAGCCGCAGAAGATTTAATTGACGGATTAATTTATAAAGTAGTTGTTCAGGTGAATAGGCTAAAGGCTGAAGACACAAAAGGGCACTTGTAAAGATAATCGGGGAATAAAAAGTGTCCCACTTTTACCCCTTTCTTTCTTCGGCCTCTTCATCAGATCGGGACATCCTTCGAAAGGTCGCTCGCGCTTTGTCGGTCCCGATGATTGCGACCATATCGTTCAACCGGAACCGGAAGCCGGTATCAGGGTTTGGCTCAAGCTTGTCGCCGCGAATAACTCCGACAACAGATGCCCCGGTCGCCTTTCGTATCTCAGCTTCACCGATTGATTTGTCGATGAATGGACTTCCTGACTCGACCAATACCCACTGAAGGTCGAATTGCTGCTCAGCGGTTCTGAGTTGGGTAAGAGTCTTGTAGTCACCGCTCACACTAAACAGAGGAGCAAACAGCTCCTGCCGAAGAGCCTCTGTGTATTGCTGGATCTCCGGCGCGGGAATACGCAGATAAACAAGAGCCTTTCGAGTCATCTCGAGTCCGGCCTCGAATTCCGGCAACACCACCTCCGTAATGTTCAGTTCCTTGAAAACTCCAAGAACCCCTAAGCTGGATGCCCTTGCCACGATATCGACCTGACTATTGAGCCCTTTCGCTTGAACCGCTGTGGCTCGTGACTCAACGATTCCCGGTGTCGTGATGAGAAGCAGGCACGCTGAAGCGATTTCAGCGGCTTCAAGTACGATCTCATGGCTCGCGTCGCCGTACACAATCGGCATTCCTGCGATCTTGGCCTGTTCAACCCGACGTTGATCGAGTTCAATGATCACGAATTGCAGACCCAAACGCTTCAGAACCTGAGCTATCTGAAATCCGATCCGCCCACCGCCGGCGATTACCACGTGGTTCTGCAACCCGGCTTCAGGGATATTTATTGAGTCAAGCGGCTCATGCCGGAACCAGCGCTTCTTTAGAGCATACAGCCGTGCGGTCTGGCCTGAAACAATCGGCGTTAGTATCATAGTCAACACAGCGGCTGTCATGACAAAAGAATAGACGTCGCTTCCAATCGAATTGGTCGAGACGCCCACTCGTGCAAGCACAAACGAAAACTCGCCGATCTGGAATAGTCCAAGCCCTACAGCCAACGGAATGACATTTCCATATTTAAACACGAGGGATATCAAAGCAAAAATACATCCTTTGCCGATGCTCACAGCCAGCACAAAAAGGAGTACCTGCCCGAGATGGTCCAGCAGAAAAACCGGATCCAAAAGCATCCCGACCGACGCAAAAAAACAGGAGCCCAAAAAGATCCCTGAGCGGAATGATGTCGCTCAATGCTTGGTGGCCGTAGTCCGATTCGCTCAGCACCATCCCTGCGACAAAAGCTCCGAAGGCGAACGAAAGGCCCGCCAGATATGTGACATATCCGATTCCAAGCCCGATGGCCGTGATGGCGAGCAGGAACAGCTCTCGTGAACCCAGCTTGGCGATGTGCGCCATTAAGCGTGGCAACAGCCTGGTTCCAAGCAGGATCATCCCAGTGATAAAAACTGCCGCCTTTAATGTCGCGTACCCGAGCTCAGGTAAACCGAGAGAGGGGTTGTTCATCTGCGGAAGGATGATCATCAACGGAACTACGGCCAGATCCTGAACAATCAGCATCCCGATCATCACCTTACTCGATAGAGTGCCGAGCCAACCTTGACTCATCAGCGTCTTAAGGATCACCATGGTACTCGAAAGGGAGATGATGGCTCCGAGCCAGATAGATTGTTTCCAGTCCCATCCCATAAAGTGTCCGATGCCGAATCCGAGCCCGATGGTGAGGATGATTTGAATGGGTGTGCCGATCAGGGCCACTTTCTGCACCGGCTTGAGATTCCGGAGAGAGAACTCAAGCCCAAGAGCAAAAAGCAGAAGGGCAACCCCGATCTCTGCAAGCTGCTCAATTTCGTGGATACTCGAAACCGTGAGACCGCTCGTGTAAGGCCCCAGGATCACTCCAGCCAGGATGTAGCCCAGAATCAATGGCTGCCCCAGTCTCTGCAGCAATAGGCCGCTTAAAAAAGCAGCCACGACGAGAATTATAATGTCAGTAGTAATACCCATGCTACTTTTCTACCGGCAGCCCTCCCCGATCCCCTATCATGCGAAGGGACACGGCTTCCAGGAGCCCCGGATCAATGACATAGATTTTTTTCGGATTAATTCAATAATCGTTTAATTTTCATTTTTTTCTGCCAGCTATTCCGCCTTCTTTTTTCACCCGCCCAGAATATGGATTCGGACTATCCCTAATCCCTGATCCCTGTTTTCTAACCCCTGTTTTCTAATCCCTGATCCCCGCTTTCTTCACTACCCATAAGTTTCAACAGCGGCCTGAAAAGGTCCATGGGAAATGGAAATATGACTGTCGAATTTTGCTCTGCCGACATCTCCCGCATTGTCTGGAGATACCTCAGTTGCAAAGCCATAGGATTTTTTTCAATTATTTCCGCTGCCTCGGAAAGCTTTGCTGCTGCCTGAAATTCGCCATCAGCATTGATAACTTTCGCACGACGTTCTCTCTCGGCCTCAGCCTGTTTGGCCATTGACCTCTGCATTTCCTGAGGCAGATCAATGTGTTTAAGCTCAACCGTGGCAACCTTTATTCCCCAAGGATCTGTGTGAGTATCAAGTATTTCCTGTAATTGCGAATTTATTTTTTCTCTTGCAGATAAAAGTTCATCCAGCTCTGCCTGGCCGCACACACTTCTTAAAGTTGTCTGTGCAAGTTGAGACATTGCATAATTGTAGTTTTCAACCTCAACTATGGCTTTTGTCGGATCAATTACCCTGAAATAGATAACCGCATTCACCTTTACAGAAACATTATCCTTTGTAATAACGTCCTGAGGATCTACATCCATGGCCACAAGGCGCATGCTGACTTTCAGCATTTTATCAATAATCGGAATCAATATTATCAGCCCCGGTCCTTTTGCCTTTATTACACGCCCCAGCCTGAATATCACCCCGCGTTCATACTCATTCAATATCCGTATTGCTGAGGTCAGGAAAAAGATAACAAGCATTATTATTGCAATTGCAGTAAACATTTTTATCTCCTTTCGTAACAGTTTACGGTTCACGGTTCACGGTTCACGGTTGATCAAAACATAAAACTGTTAACTGTAAACCGACAACCGAACTAATCAACCAGCTCCACCTCTAATACAAGGTTAACAACCTTTACCACCCTGACTTTTTCACCCTGTTTTATTGTGTCTTTTGAAGTTGCATTCCACAACTCGCCATGAACAAATACTTTGCCTTCCGGCTTAATGTCTGTTTTCGCCACCCCGATTTCTCCGATAAGTCCTTTTGCCCCTGTCTTTGGTTTTGTGACCTGTGCTTTAAAAACAATACCGGCAACTGCAACAAAAAAAGCTGAAACTATAACCACCGTCGGCACAAATACCGTCCATGACAGTCCCAATCCGGGAGCGCTGTTTTCAAACAACATCATTGAACCAAGCAGAAGTGAGGCAATGCCTGCTATGCTGAGAAGGCCGTAACTTATAATCTTCATCTCCATTATGAACAAAATTACAGAAAGTATGATAAGAAGAAAGCCCGCATAGTTAACAGAGAGAGTCTGAAATGCAAAGAAAGCTAAAATTAACGAAATTGCGCCAATTACTCCAGGGAAAATAGCACCCGGCTGAGACAGTTCAAAATAAAGCCCGGCAAGACCTATCATCATAAGGATATACGCGATATTGGGATCGCTTATGGTTTTTAATATCTTTGTCCTTAAACTTTCTTTCAGAATTATCTTATTGGCATTGTCGAGCTTTAAAATCCATTTATCTTCTATTTTGCGCCCGTTTATCTTATTTATCAAATCATCCAGGTCGTTCGCTATAATATCTATTACATTTTCTTTTAGAGCCTCGGTTTCAGTAACAGAAACACTCTCACGTATAGCATTTTCAACCCAAACAGCGTTTCTCCCACGCTTTTCAGCAACACTCTTCGCATGAGCAACCATATCATTTATTACCTTTTCAGACATGGTTCCTCCAATTTCTTTACCACCTGCCCCTACCGGATGCGCAGCCCCGATATTTGTTCCAGGAGCCATAGCAGCAATATCTGCCGCCATAGTTATCATAACACCTGCTGAGGCGGCTCTTGCCCCACTTGGAGAAACATAAACAACGACCGGTACCTTGCTCCCAAGTATAGCCATTACGATTTCTCTCATAGATTCAGCAAGACCGCCCGGCGTATCAAGCTCAATAATAATGCAGGAAGCATTATGTTCCGATGCCTTTTGAATTCCGCTTTTTATATAATCAACCACGCCCGGATTTATAGAACTTGATATTTTGGCTATATAAATATCATTCTGATCCGGAAAACAGTTCTCAGGAGTAAATGACAGAAAAAACAAAAGAGCCACAATAGAAAATTTGTAACAATTTAGCCTTTTGAAAAAAAATCTGACAGGATAACAGGATAAACAAGATTTTATTTTAAGTGCACAAACAAAGCCAACTCTCATTGTAGCTATCCAGTAAATCATAAAATATAATCACAGCATAAAGAAGGTGTGTATCAAGGTATAAGGATTTAGATTTGGATTAACAGGAAAGGTTTTGATTTTTTTAATCCTGAATATCCTGTTAATCCTGTCAAAAAAATAATATTTAAAAGCGCATTTCTTTATCAGCTCCCCATCTCATTCATTAACATTTTCATATCTTCCCAAACATCACGCTTTTTATCAGGATTTCTAAGAAGATATGCAGGATGATAGGTAGGTAACACCCTTATGCCACTGTATTTATGAAAATTGCCTCTGAGCCTCGAAATGGGTTTTTTTGTTTTTAAGAGTGTCTGAGCTGCAAAAGTCCCAAGCGCGCAAATAAAATCAGGCTTTAATACCGCTATCTGACGTTGTAAAAACGGTAAACAGGCTTTTATCTCGTCAGGCAGAGGATTTCTGTTCCCCGGAGGCCGGCATTTTATTATATTGCAGATATAAACCTGCTCTCTTGTTAATTTTATAGCCTGAATTATCTTGGTCAAAAGCTTGCCAGCAGCTCCGACAAAAGGCCTGCCTGTTTGGTCCTCTTCATAGCCAGGCGCTTCAGCAACAAATACAAGCCTTGCACTATGATTGCCCTCACCAAAGACAATATTTCTACGACCGTCACAAAGCCTGCACCGGCGGCAGTCACCCAGGTCTGTCCGGATTGATTCCAATGTCTCAGGCAAAGAAATTTCTTTGTTTCCCCAACCTTTAACAATATCAAGGCTTTTTTCCGAGCAATCAAACCCCAGGCATCCTGATCCGGCTAAAAATCTAAGGTGGTTTTTAACATCCTCTACTGCTGAATTAAAACCTTTAGTATTCACTTTTCCAAATGATCTCACGCTATAATTAAATTACCACCCCTCAACAAAGGTGTTTTGTTTATATTAGTCCTCAAAGGTACCCGAACACACTGTTAAGTGCCTAAAATGCCTAGGAACGTGTGGCTTTCGGTACATTAGTTTATAAGTTACTGTTAAGCTTTTAACAAGTAATTGTGGCGTATAACCAATTGCTCTCCGCATTTAACCGCTAAACTGACTGCGGGTTGCGAAATCTTCAGAAACAGAACAAACTGCAAGCCGCGACCGTCTTTTTATATTTCCTGACGGCCAATACCTGCGCCTGCCCGCCATCGCGAGCTCCGGCGAGGCGGGCGGGCATCTATTCTTGATTGGCGTGGTATGCAAAACTAGATATCATAGTTCAAGTACCCTCTCAACTTATAAACTAATGTCCCGCAAGTCTTCCCGCTCCAATACCCAATTCAGGTCGATATCTAACACTTACTTTTGCATCTTTTTTGATTTCCATTTAATCATCTGGTTTTATCTGTCTTTTTTGCAGCTATCTGCTCAGCAACCATTCGCTCCCTGACCAGTCGAAGAAATTCTTCGACTGCATTTTCAGAATCATCCGACAGGAAACTTTCAGTAATATTTAGCTGGCTGCCATCATGACAATGTTTGGGAAATGTTGAGACATTTCGCCATTTCTTATGAGGAGCGTTGTCATGACGGTAGATAGCATCTCTGATATTTCGTTGCTCCCAGTGGTATGAATAGCTGCCATCAGGTGAATACCAGATATCTACAAAAGTATTGTCAATTAAATAAAGTCGCAGCTTGCGAATTCGACCGGCTGTTCCCTGGATTAATTCAGCAGACTTCAAAATATCAGAAAACTTGCGCTCAACATTTCCTTTTATTCGCTTATAATGCTCCGATATCATTTAC
>Ga0255442_1024_pt1 | contig 12767 bp, 9 predicted proteins | sample ANMaggSeSYBR02F6_FD_182635 | JGI IMG/M metagenome (GOLD analysis project Ga0255442, IMG submission 182635) | Sediment cell enrichment communities from methane seep in Santa Monica Basin, California, United Staets - ANME aggregate JGI... | ecosystem: Environmental > Aquatic > Marine > Cold seeps >... | reverse complement strand
AGGTGATAAATATAGCTCTAAATAGAAGTAAAATCCAAGGAAAAATGGAGAAAGAGTTAATGAAAGCATTTCCACATATTACGGTTAGCGATTTGAAAAAATATGAAAATGAAAAAAAAGAAATCTCTGTTGCAAACATCCAAATAGAAACTCCCTATGATTTTTCAAGCAAAACAACGCCACCAAAATTGACTCATGAGGCTGAGAATGAACAAAAACAAAAAATCCATAAGTATTTAAAAGAAGCAATGGAACGAGGGTCTAACCTCATAGTTTTGCCGGAATTATCTACATCTGAGAACATCTGTAAAGAAATTAAAAAAAAATTCTCAAACTCTCAGGCCGTTATAGTCATGGGCAGTTATTACAATGATCGTAAGGAGAATTGCTCTCTTATACTTATTGATGGGGAATCTTATGGTCAAATAAAAAACAATCCGTCGTATGATGAAAGGACCTACATGAGACGAACAAATGATGTCAATGTTTTTATTAACACGCCGATTGGGGACTTTGCAGTGTTAATTTGCTATGACGCTACTGATTTTTCAATGTTGGCTACACTTCAAGATTATACTGACTTTCTCGTCTGTGTTGCTAGAACTCGAGATGTGGCGACATTTAAACATATATTCAGTGCCCTTACATACCTTCAGTATCAATATGTGATTTTTTGCAACGATGCAAAATACGGTGGTTCTTCTTTCTACTTACCGTTTCATGGTAATCGTGAATTAGATACAATTGGAGTAAAAAATGAAGGAATAATTTATAGGAACTTTGATTTGATGAGACTAGACAAAATGCGAGATTTGGATAGAGAAAAGGATGAGCTTTTTAAGTATCCTCCAGCATCGTCTAAACCCCGACATCCTCCACACGTTGAAAAAGAATGTCGGACTAAAGAATATTTTATGTCGAGATCTTTCAATTATTTATCATATTTTCGACAATTCAAAATTTTAGACTGCTTTCTTGCTAATGTCAATAATTCAAGTACTCTCACGGCTGTTGGTAAAGGATCTTCTATCAATCGATTGGAAGATACTATATCGAAGAGTGTGCAAATAATGTATGCACCTGGAATTGCACCAAGAACGGGAACATGTAAACCTACTGTGTTATACTTCTTTTTGGATTTGATACAATTATTATGCGATGATAATAAATCTCTATTAGATGAAAAAAACAAGGATGAAATTATTAGAAGGCTGTTAAATATTCAAGATAAACAATATCTTCTTTTTGAGATAGATCTAAACGTTCTAAAAAAAGCATTAGATAGAACGCCCGAACTACTTGATGAGATTTTTAGGATATATGAGATTGAGAAGAAGGAAAAACTTTGAGATATGCCAAATGAAATGTGAATTGAAAGAAATGATTCAAAATAAGATGGGAGGGGATTAATGAACTATAGTCCCTTACGAGATATTTTTGTGCTTTTATGGCAAGAAATTCTCGCCGCCATATTAATCATTAAATATTTCACCACAAAGGACGCAAAGTCAATGCAACAACGTCTTTACGGCCTTTGCAGTGAGTCCTTCATATACCGACACGACACCAATCCTGCATTCACCTAGTCCCCCTCAAGCGCTTGTGCCTGCGCCTACTGTCCCCTCCAGAGGCTGTCCACTAATTCAAAATCCGAAGAAAAAGAAGATGGATTACGGCTTTAAATCGAAAAGGAAGCAAGAGAATTCTTACTGACAGTGGTTGTTGGACAGCCTCTCTATATGTTATCCTCCCTGACTCTGCACAGCTTCCATGAACCTTTCCTTGATCTCAACCGGATTTAACGGAATTTCTCCCACAGGCTCATTCACCGGCCTGACCACCATGTCAATAAATCCGGGCCCGGTTTCTTCCTTAAATCCGTTATAGGCCTCCACAAGTTCTTCCCCGGTATGGGCCTTGACAGTGTACTTCAGCCCGTGGCCCCTTGCCATTAGTTCCAGGTCAATGCACCCGCATGCCAGGGTTTCCTGGTTGCCGGTGGAACCGTATGCTCCGTTGTTCACTGCCACCACGGTCAGGTTGGATGGCTGCAGCGCAGCGATCTGGGTCAGTACATTTGGATTCATGAGCAGACTGCCATCCCCGTCGATCACCACCACATGCCTATGCTGTGCCTCTGCCAGTCCCAGCCCGATAGCAGATGCCAGTCCCATAGAACCCAGCATGTAGAAATTCAGGGGCCTGTCGCCGGCATGGTACAGTTCCTTGCTGGGTATGCCGATATTTGAGACTACGATCTCGTCATCCAGTACTGATACCAGTGATTTAATGGCCTGGTACCGCGATATGGTGGGTGGATGGATTTTGGTCGTAAGTTCCAGATTGCACATCCTGGATACTGTCTCCTTTGGTTCAGGCGGCGGCGCAGATTTTGAATTCTCCCATACCGAAGGTAGGACCAGGGCCACATGTGGGCGGTTATTGGTAAAAGCATCCTTGATAACATCATTAAGCAACTCGATCTCAGCTGATGACCCTATAACAGTATAATCAATATCAGAAGCTTTTAGAATATCAGGCAGTGCCCGTCCCAGCGGGAACTGTGCCGGGATCTTCTCATTATAAACACCCCGCCAGCTTGCGATAATCGGCAGGGGAATCTGGTATGTCACGTTCAGGGACAACAGGGCATTCAGCATATTACCAAGTCCGGTACTTTGGATGACCATGACCGGGCGCTTGTTGCCAAGGTAATAACCCGCACAGATACCAACGCCGTTTTCTTCACGTGTAAGTTTCAGTGTATTGAACTCATTGTCAATGAGCGGGAGTAGTTTTTTCATTCTGTCACATGGTAGAGTGGCAACCAGGTCTACACCCTGGTCTTTCAATATCGTTACTGTTTTTTCTTCGGGAGTGAGACCATTCATTTTTATTAGCTCTTTCTCTTGTTATTGGCACTTGATAAAGTCAGTATCTCCTCGATCTCCACATCAAGGGAATCTATATGCAATTCAGGTAGTATTTTACACAGGTCAAAGTCCTCTTTCAATCTTTCAACCCCACCGCCTGTGATATTCAACAGGATATGATCATCCGCTTTAACCCGGCCAAGTTCCACCGCTTCTACAAGGGCGGCAACTCCAACGGCTGCGGGTGCCATGATATCAATATCCTCCACCTCCTCGAATAGGTTCTTGCAGGACCGTGCCCGGGAATTGCTAATGCCGTACACTTGCCCGCCAGTGGACGAAAGGGCATCATAGACACCACCTGGAACCGAATATGGTGGTTTCCTGTTGGACAGGATGTCCGTATACATCCGGTTGATCTGCTGCTTTGCATTATGCTCGTCAACCTCTTCATCGATCTCCCTGCGCCCATGCTGCCATGCATCAAAAATGGGTGCAAATGGCAGGTTCTGGGCCAGGTGAAGTTTTGACAGGCGTTTCCCGAATCGGCCGTCGGCCTGTAGCCTCATAGCAGCTTCCCATGCGGCAATTCCCCCGGTTCCGCTGCCGATTGCCTGGAAATAATGATCCGGTATCCTGCCCATGGTAACGGCGCCGTCCAGCATCACTGTACCCATACCGTCCCGCCGCGCCACATTCCTGGCACCGCCTTCAGGGGTCATTCCTGGCAGGCCGGCTATCCTGTCTGCCAGCCTGATGGCATCTGTGTAATCGAAGGTCTTTGCTATGCTGATAAGATGGATATTTTCAGTGGGCTCTTCAGGAATCCACATACGGTCTATACCGCTGCCTGGCACTACTATATATATCTCGGTATTGGAACCCACTGCCGCATGGGCGAAGGCACGGGCCGTGTTGCCTGCCGATGCCAGCACTAGCTTGCTGTGGCCAAGTTCCTGCATCCGCTGGATCGTGGGATAGGCTTCCAGTTCCTTGAAACTGCAGGTCAGTATATTTGCCCCCATTTCGGGCCAGTATCCGTTAAAACCGATATACAGGTTGGTCAGTCCCAGTTCCCTGGCCAGGCCTGTACTTTTGTAGGTTATGGGCCCGGCTTTTGTATCCATCGGGCCGTTCACTGGCAGCCATTCCCGGAACCGCCCCATGCCGGGATTGTCATGAAGCTGCAATTGGCGGGATGAGTACATTGCACGGGGCAAGCCGTTGTCTGAGGGGCATGTAAGGGCTTGGTCTGGTAATTCAGTACCGCATCCGGAACATACGACAGTAAAATTTGATAATCTGTTATCGTTGTGCTGTAATGACGGCTGTATGATGGAGTGCATTAATTGGACGGTCTGGAAAAACATCTATTTATGATTTTCCAAAAATGGATTATTTCTGTCCCATAAATGCAAACAACAGCGCCAGATTGGACTTGAAGGACAATATACTACTCATTGACGTTTGTATTTTCTTTAGTATACAAAGTCATACTTCACATATAGTAAAATAACCGGAACAATAAAACAACTGGATATTGGAACTTTCCTGTTTCTAACTAATGTTTGCGCATCAAAGCCATTATTCCTGGCTTAGCATCCATAATAGGTGGTAGACTGCAACCCGTTTCCATACAAGAACCTCCAAATAACTCACTATTAAGCCGGTCATTTATTTCCTTGAATATCCGTTTATATGCAATACAGTGGGGGTCAACACCCTTAATTTCACCATCATAGGGTGCCATAGCATTGTAAGGGCATCCACCCCGGCAGTAATTTATATATTGACAATCCCCACATTCCTCATCAACAAAATCCTTATACTGGTGCATGATCTTCCATGCGTCAGAACGGGCAAGGTCATCCATACTGGGATGGTCATAAACATTGCCCATAACATATTTTGGCATACCTACATAGCGATAGCAGGGATATATGCTCCCATCAGGTCCCACAGCAAAGGTATCCCCCATGCAATCCACATAGGTGCAGACATTACCCCTGCCTGTAAGCACACTTTTGCACATGTTGTTAATATTCATAACTTCAATATCATTCATATGTTTTAGAGATTTATCCAGGAGATAAACCAACAATTCTCCATACTCTTCCGGATCAAGTGTCCACTCATTGGGGTTATCGCCGCGTAAAGATGGCAGTGCAGGATGTAGCTTAAGGGTCAGACCATTTTCAAGGAAAAAATTGAAAATATCTTCTTTAGAATTCACAGATTGGGAGGTAAAAGTGCAGATGAAACTCACCTTGAGACCATTATCCCGTGCAATTTCACAGCCTTGTATGGTTTTCTCGAAATATCCATCTCCTCTTTGCAGGTCATTGATTTCCCTGGGACCATCTAAACTGGAACCGATGGGAATATTATACTCTGCCAGGATCTGCGCAAGTTCAGGGGTCATTTTCCAGAGATTGGTCTGCAAAGCAAAAGCAATTTTTTGATGACCTAAGCCCTCGGCCAGTAATGCTAAAGCTTTTCTGTAAAAATCGGGACCTGCTAAAAGCGGCTCCCCGCCATGGAAGGTAAAAGTGACTGGTTCTTTACGGAAATTCTTGAGCCATTTAACCACTTCTTCAATGGTTTCAATACTCATTACAGGAGAATCTTCTTCAGAACTCCAGCAATAACTGCAATTAGAAGGACAGCCTAAAGTAGGGATTAACATTACATGGAACGGCATAAGATACCTCATTTTTTTGACCGCTTTTAAAGTATTAATAGTTTTCCTGTTTCGTAATTGAGACCTTGAACTTACGCTGCTTTTGACTCTTTCTTCTAAATTCTGAATCCGGCAAATACCTTTACCCACTGTTCCAAACTTATGGGGGGGACTGCCCCCTCTACGCCCTTCACTTACACATCATAGGGATTGGGGGGGGCACTTCGTTAACTGTTTGCCCTTTGGGAAGGGAAGGGAAACATTCTTCAGGTTAAGAGCTGCTAGCTACCGGGGCGACCTGGGGAATTGGGGCATGGGCCGTGAGCCATGGTATAGGAGGATGGTGTGGAGTATGACTGGATTAGTATGCAAGGGTTACCAACATTAAAGGAACGGAAATAATTGTCTTGTTTTACAAGTTCTCTGATAAAATTAGCATTAAACAGATTTCAAGGCAACAAATCGTTTTGTTTAAGTATAGTAAGACTCTGTACTATTAGTACGGAGATAGTTATTCGCGTAATATCGCAAGTATGGACATCCAATGCAAGGTTGGGGATGCCTTGGACTTACAGTCCGACGGTGGAACGGCTGGGGCTATGCTCATAAAGAATAATTACAAGTACCTTGAAAAGCGAATACAAATTTCTACATTGCCGAAAACTATATTTTATAGGCCTATTGCCAAATATCCAGATTTAACAATGAAAGATATCCATATGGATTATTTTGATCGGTGACTCTAATTTCTTTAAAAAAACGTAATTGCTCATCTTGAATATATATTTTTTCATTATCATAAATTAAATAAACTTTCACATCAAAGTTCGATGTTTTATCAGTATCCAATTTCATTGAAAATCTATCAACTTCGTTTGGCTTTAATTCATGAGATATTGGTATTTTTACGATATATGGGCAATCATTATTTGTAGAAAGTATTCCATTATAATTTCGGCTCACATTCAGTGGTGCACCAGCCCCCCCACCTAACTCCAGCCCATAAAAAGAGCCATTTACCTCAAATATTGCATAAGCAATGAATTCAGTTCTTTTATAGCCATACAAATCATAGTACTCTACCCTATCATAAAAAGAATAATATGTAGTATTATTGCTGTAGTAAATATCAAAATTGCTATCATTAATAGAATAAATTGATATGTTATCTATTAAATTATGTTGAATTTCTACTGAATTTCCCGCAGTAATATCTCCAGTCCAAAGGGCTTCATTAAATTTTATTCCAAAGTTTTCTGTAATATTTGATTTTTCATAAAACCGATGGTTTATAGGATCTGATTCTGGTTGTGAATAAAAATCAATCTCATAAACGTTTGTTCCTGTAATTGATATATTTAGAGCAGGCCCCCACCCAAAATTTTTCAGTAAATATGAAATTCTGTTATTCTCGACTTCAGTGTTTGATAAACCTCGTTTGAGGATAGGGTTATTATCAACAGAATAATTCAATACTTCAATTTCTACACTTCTTAATATTGAAGTTTGTTCACCTACATTTTTTACTTTGAAATCCAATATATTACAATATGGGTCATTGTTAAATTCTAAATAAGTTTCAATGTCAGGTTTAGATACTGATGATTTGTATATATCATAAATTATTGGTGCTAAAATAAGAGCAGTCGTACCTATTATACAAACAATTATAGTTATAACATGTTCTGTTTTCAAATAATCCACCAAATTCTTGCTTAAATCTCTTTTTGTCAATTTGTAATAGTATACTAATGAATATTTCGATACTTATTATCCTTTCATAACATCAAGACTCTTTGAAGTTAAGACCGAAATAGAAATTTCATTGCAAACTCTTTCAAGAAAAAAACCTGAGCATCATCCATGATGCCTCCTGCTTCCAGCAGGAGGTCCATGACTTGAGGATTGTCCACATATGGGAAAAGAGTTAAGTAAGTCTATTTCTAAACGATTGTACGTGATGATTAACATGAAAAAAATCTTATTATTTGGTCTTATTAGTATCTTAATTGCGTCTATAGTTATTGCGGCAGGAGCTGGTGAGGCGTCTGGGCAAGGTAGAGGCATGAATAGACCCGACATGGGAGTAACTGAAAAATCTCAGGCAATTGGAACCGATCCAGGGCAGGATGCCTTAACTGATGAAGAGATTGCCGGATTAAAGTTGATGAGAGAAGAAGAAAAACTTGCAAGAGATGTCTATATGGTGTTGTATAATGAATGGAATTTGCTAATATTCAATAATATCGCAAACTCTGAGCAGACACATACTGATGCAGTCAAGATACTATTAGATGTGCATAGTATTGAAGATCCCGTCATTACTGACGAACCGGGGGTCTTTGCAAATCAAGAATTGCAAACATTATATGATGATTTAGTAAATCAGGGAAGTGTATCCTTGCTCGAAGCATTGATTGTCGGTGCAACAGTTGAAGATTTAGACATTTTTGACCTGAATGAGCTTATCGCACAAACTGAGAACCAAGACATCCTTCTTGTATACAATAATCTGATAAAAGGTTCCAGAAATCACATGAGATCTTTTATCGAGCAAATTGAAAATAATGATGGGACATATACTGCACAGTTTATTGAGCAATCTGAACTTGATGAGATCGTTAGTTCTTCCCAAGAAAGGGGGGCCATACTTGATGAAAACAGTAATATCATACCAGGCTTTTCATCAGAACTAAGTCGTCAACAGGGGCAAAGAAGAATGCTTCAACCAGGTAACTATCAAGTATCTGGAGGAAAGGGGATAAATGTTCAACAGCAGGCAAACAGAATGGTGATTCAGGCTGGTGGAATTTCCGTAGATTGCCCCCTTTGTTCAGAAATGACTCAAGAACGATTGCAAAATGGGACCCAATTCTATGCTAAATTGTCTAATGGCAGAAATGCAGAGATTAAGATTATGCCTGATACGGCTTCTCAGACAGCTTTACAAAGATTAAATTTGAGAAATTGTACTGACGATTGTAGTATTGAACTCAAAGAAGCAAATGTTGGAGATCAAGTAAGAGCTGTTTACAACTTCCAGGCTCAAAGAAACTCAAAAGTTTTTGGGATTTTTAATGCCAAAATGCAGGTTCAAGCACAAGTTGATGCTGAAACAGGAGAAGTAATCCAAGTTAATAAACCCTGGTGGGCGTTTTTAGCAGTTGAACCCGAAGAATAAAATTTTACTTTTTTTATTTTTTTGCCAGAATAACACAATGTATCACAGGGAAAATTCAGACGGAATTTCTACTCTGGACGATGTGTCTATGGCAAACCACCACGGATGCCCCCAAATTTAAGTTGAGCCATTTGGGGATGGGAAGGGGGGCATTCACCCAGCATAATTAGCTGAAGGATTAATAGCAATCAATGAAATAATTGAAAAGTGCCGTTACTATATAAAATTATTAAAAAATTCGATTTTCACAGCAAATTTAATTAACAAGTAACTCTCATTATATCAATATGGGAGAAATACAAGCATCCGAATATATAATTTTTACTGATATGGATGGCACCCTGGTCGATCACGATACATATTCCTATGATGCGGCCCTGCCTGCCCTGGAACTTATCAATAAGAAAAATATCCCGTTAATATTTTGTACCAGCAAGACCAGGGCTGAACTTGAGATTTACTGCCATAAACTTGACATATGTCATCCCTTTATTTCCGAGAACGGTGGGGCCATATTCATCCCACAGGATTATTTTGACTTCCCCTATGATCACACAAAACAAATAGACAATTACAATGAATCAAACTTCCTTACTAAAGTTGTAATAGCACTTGCTGCCGATGATGAGCAGCAATATATCCAGGTCAAACAATATTTTTCAAAACTTGAGATACCCTGTATCATAGTGTGGTGCGACGGCCCCTCGGTACAACAGGTGATTGAAGAATTAAAGGAAAAAGACCTTGACATTACCATGTTTTCCGGTAAAGGGAAGGATACATGGATCGCACTGGGGGTTGCAACACTCGACAGCTATGCCATAGCCATGCATGATGCGGATATTGTATTTTATTCCAGGGTCCTGCCTGCAAAACTGTTGTATTCGGTTGTTGAACCTGACCTGGATTTTTTTTATAACAAGGGCTATTATGCAAGGATAGATATGGAACGCCTGATCATGTACGGGCGTGTTACCAGGCTTCTGCTCAGTCCCCTGCTGAATTCACTCCTGGAAAAGACACACTACAGCTCTAATTTCCTGAAATACATGTGTGCATTCAAGTATCCGCTATCAGGTGAATTTGGCATTACCTCAGATCTTGCCCTCAACATACGTATGCCTGGGGACTGGGGCCTGGAAGTAGGACTACTTGCCGAAGTTTTTAAGAATACAGCCCTTAAAAGGATTTGTCAGGTAGATCTGGGATTTTACGAACACAAGCACAGGCCCATTAAATCCGATGCTGAAGAAGGTATTCAAAAGATGACCAAAGACATCACCAAGACCATTTTAAGGAATCTGGTTGAACTTGACGGTGTGGACATAGACGAGGCTTTTATGCAAAGTGTGAATGTACTGTTCAAACGTGCGGCCCAGGACCGTATCCGCCAGTACCATGCCGATGCCCTGTTTAACGGCCTGAATTACAGCAGGCATGGTGAAGAGTGCATAGTAGAAGCTTTCTCGAAATATGTTTTATCTGCGGGACGCGAATATATCCAGAATCCTGCGGATGTCCATCTCCCTGATTGGAAAAGAGCAATATCTGCCATGCCCGATATCAGGGAAAAGTTAAAGGATGCAGCCTTGAATGATTTTAATAACTATGGTTGATCCGGCAGCATCCCGTTGGGTCAAACGTTGCGACGGTACACCCAACTGCAGCAGAGCTGCGGAGTATAGTGATTAAGATTAATCCGTATAGAATTTATGCTTATAATTTGTATACGCCCTGATAAACTCGGCATGAGGCCAGATAAGGGGCATGGTAACGTAAGCAAACCCTTCTTTCCATTTTGGATGGGACCTTATATGCTCGATCATTGCGAGTTTACTGTCCCTAAGTATCTTGGCATTAGTATAATCTTCTAACCACAATTCAAAGCGTTCAACTGTAGAGATATGTTCAGGCAGCAGGTTATCATGTGCCATCTCCACCACCCAGCCCAGGTATTTATCGGCCATGTCCTGATCTCCTATAGCTGTATAATGGTTGGATAGCTGGCATGTAAAGTGGAGCCAGGGTCCATATCCTCCATTGTTGCGGTCCCAGAGTTCAGGATACCTGTTAAGGCCGCCCAGTTCCTCGTCCCATAGCAGTTTGTTAATACGTTGCACTGTTTTTATGTTCCTCAGGTCAGTTTCTTTTATAAGGCCAAAATGAGCCGGAGCATATTCCACAGCATCCACATCTATGACTGTGGAGGCAAAGGCATCATAACCTATTGGATCTGAACTTTTGTATTTTACCCGGATGCACTTGATAAAGGACCTGCGTCTTGGACTATATAGCCGTTCTAATATAGACTGGCGGACCAGTTCTGCCTGTTCCCGCCATTCTTCCACATCTTTATTCAGTGCTTCCCCAATCTCAACAGCTCCGAACAGTCCGGCGCAGCATGTGGAATTGGCATATATCTCAAAACCGTGTTCATAGGCGGGATATTCGTGGATGCTGTTTATGGTATGTATGAGGTTGATCTCGTCGTTCTTATTCTGGAGTATGAAGTCCACTGCCTTTTCAATGACTTCCCAGTACTGACTGCAAAAGGCACGGTCTGCCAGGCTATCAAAGAACAGGCCGCCAGTGGCCTTAAGGTACTGGTTAAGGGCATAGAGCACCAAGCCGTTGCCGTCGATCTGCAGATCTTTATAACTGGTATCGTTCCCGTCTACGTCATAACGCTGGCTGAACTCACCTGACGGTTTCTGGGCGGCCAGCATGAATTCAAGCCCGCGTTTAGCTTCATTTAACATATCGGCCGCTATAGCGCCCAGGATACAAATGGAATGGTCACGAGGATAGATGAACGGGTATCTCGTACCTGGCGGGCTGGCATAGAAACCGCCATTCTGGTGTTGGTTTTCTTGTAATACTTTCACACAGTTCTGGTATAATTTTTCTGCAGCTATGATGTCCACGTGATTCACTCCATTTTGACAAATTTGAAGACGCAAGCACCCTTTTCAAGAATCCTGTCAACATCTTCCTTTGTTTTTCCTGCTTTTTCCATGGCTTCTTCATTATAAGCTAGCCTGACACCGGCAATTGACAGCTTAGATGCAAGATGCAAGGTTTCGAACCCTGCCATTTCGGCTCTTTTTTTCCTGTAAGCATTGTGCAAAAGGCATAGGATGGAAGCCATAGCAGGACATTCCACTTTATCTTTGTCCATAGCTTCTTTTTCGTTAACGTATTTCACAATAGCCTGGAATTCTTCAGGCCTTTCGCCAAAAAGGTCAACAAAACGTATTATTTCATCTGCAAAAGGGCATATTGGCAAATAGTGCAAATCATCTTCCGGGACGCCTTCAAGTCCCGCCCCCTGTGTTTCTGCCAGTCCTTTCCCTATGCGAGATAACAATATGCAGGTTTTTTCAGGACCTACCATTTTCACCAGTTCTGTTATACTGACCATAAATGCCTGTGGCAACATACTCCCGAGTCTAATCATATCTTTTCCTTCCCTATATTATTACAATAATATTACAGTAATGTAATATTAAATTCTATTCCAAAATATTAATAAGTTCCTGATTCCATCCTTTAGGTCCAATACCCATTCCACGCTTGATATCTGGTGATGTTATGGATGGGTCATAATCGCCGCCTGGTTTTTGTACTAATATACCAATATCCACGGCCATCAGCATGGGCAGGTCGTTAAGGCTGTCACCCAGCCCTATTGTTTTTACACCGGGCCATTTTTTCCTGTAAAGGTCTGTAAGCATAAGTACGGCCTTTCCCTTGTCATTATTACCCATTATATGGTAGTACCGTCCGCCTTTTGTACAATTGAAACCGCTTTTTCTGATTTCCTGTTCCAGGAGTTCATCCTTGGGGGCTGGACTTATGATCCTAAAAGCTTCATCATAGTCCCGCTGCTTGGCAAGTGCAGCACATTCCCTGTCAAGTCCTGTGTCCCGGCACACTTCATCCACATTCATATCCCCAAATCCAATTACCTGGCAGTCGATTTTAGTACATAATTCTTTCAAAGTACTTTCAAGTATCTCGTATCCCACACCGA
>Ga0255442_1014_pt1 | contig 14902 bp, 15 predicted proteins | sample ANMaggSeSYBR02F6_FD_182635 | JGI IMG/M metagenome (GOLD analysis project Ga0255442, IMG submission 182635) | Sediment cell enrichment communities from methane seep in Santa Monica Basin, California, United Staets - ANME aggregate JGI... | ecosystem: Environmental > Aquatic > Marine > Cold seeps >... | reverse complement strand
AACAGTTATGGCTATTGCAAAACAAGAGGGCTTTGAAATATACAGTTTAAGTTTTTTTTTTATAAACAACGTCACTCCGTTGAGATAGAAGCAGCCAGGAAAGTGGCAGATGTCATGGGTGTAAAAAAACATCTTATAATAGATATAGATCTAAGAAAAATTGGCGGTTCAGCACTTACAGATAATAATCTAAATGTGCCAAAACATAGGATGATGCAGAGTATGGTGGATGAAATACCGGTAACATATGTTCCGGCAAGAAATACAATCTTTCTTTCTTATGCACTTGCCTGGGCAGAGGTTCTTCAGTCATCCGACATATTTATCGGAGTTAATGCGATTGACTACAGCGGCTATCCTGACTGCAGGCCTGAATATATAGAAGCTTTTGAGCAAATGGCAAATCTTGCAACAAAGGCGGCCGTAGAAGGCAAAACAAAACTAAAAATCAGGACTCCGCTTATCCATATGACCAAGGCGGAAATTATTAAAAAAGGAGTTGACCTTGGTGTTGATTTTTTCTCTGACGCATAGCTGCTATGATCCTTCTTCAGATGGCCTGGCATGCGGTGAGTGTGACAGTTGCATTATAAGAAAGCAGGGCTTTAAAGAAGCAGGCATTATTGACCCGACCCAAAACATAATTTATGCTTGACAGTAATATATAAATTTGTTCAATTCCTGAACAACCTGAATCAAATCTCTTAAGTGGATTTCAATAAGCGCTCTGTAACCCACCAAGCGGAGCTATACGCTTCGAGACCTTTGCCGAAATCCTTCTCTTAATCTTTTTCATTTTATCATGGATCATAAAGACATACGAACATTAAAACTCCTTGAAGAAATTGAGGAAAACCACGTTCAGAGCCAGCGGGAGCTTGCAAAAAAGCTGAATATTTCTCTGGGGCTTGTTAATTCGTTTATCAAACGTCTTGCTCACAAAGGTTTTTTTCAAGATCACAACTATTCCTAAGAATAGGGTAAAGTATATTCTTACGCCCGAAGGAGCTGTTGAAAAAACAAGGCTGGCATATAAGTATATCCAGCATTCTTATAAGTTTTATAAGGATGCCCGCCACAAATTCCGTAAACTTTTTCAAAAACTTGAGGCAGAGGGGGTCAGTAAAATTGTTTTTTGCGGAGATATGTGTTGGGATCTTGATGCATAAGGATTTGCAAAAACCACAGGCATACCCGTGGATATGTCGAGGATTTTTGCGAAGCCTTTATGCGCAAGAGAACGACGCAGATCAAGTAAAAAATCGCTCAATTTAGGTTAAAGCTATAATTTAAGTAATTAAATTTAACCTACTAAAATAGCATAGTATTTGAGATTTTTTCACCGCAAAGAGAACGAAGAACCCAAATGAATTATACCCCCTTCTCTTTCTCCGGCCATATAATCTTGTGCAACTGAATTTGAAGTCTTACCCTAAGGCCGTCTTCAAGTATCCACTCTGCAAGTTGTGATGGATGCATTTGCTCAATCAGAGGAGAAAAAAGTACATTTCTCATGGGAAATCCGGGAGATATTAATTTTGTCGTTTCTTTAGCAAATTCATAATCTTTGCGGCTTCCCAGTACAAACTTTATCTGGTCGTTCTGATTAAGTCTTTTAAAATTTTCCAAATCATTTTTATCATTCTCGCCGCTTGAAGGACATTTTATATCAACTATTTTTATACAACGGCTATGGACCATGCTTATATCAATACTACCGTTTGTTTCTAATAAAACTTCATATTTTTTTTCCAGAAGCCTGTCAATCAATAGAGGCGTGTCGCCCTGAAGCAGAGGCTCTCCCCCAGTGATTTCAATAAGCGGGCATTTATAATTATCAACTCTGGACAGGATTTCTTCGATTCTCAATTCAACCCCTTCATAATAAGCATAGGCGGTGTCACAGTATGAGCATCTTAAATTGCAGCCTGTAAGTCTGACAAAAATGCAGGGGACTCCGCTATATATTGATTCGCCCTGAATGCTGTAGAATATTTCGTTTACTATAAGAGACATGGTAACCACTCAGGTTGTTGGTTGCCATATTAGTACATTATATGTTATCCTAAATCAACGTAAACAAAATGTAATTACTCAGGTTCACGGTCCAAGGTTAAAGGTTAAAGAATGATGAAAAAAATATGCCTGATGAAAAATACCATCCAGGAGTATGCATGGGGATCCCATACCGCTATTGCTGATCTTCTGGGCAATCAGTCTCCTTCAACAAAACCCCAGGCGGAACTGTGGATGGGTGCGCACCCAAAGTCACCTTCTTTAGTTCAATATGGCGGCAAGTGGCTATCTTTACTTGAATTGATAAAACAATCCCCTGCAGATATTCTCGGAAAAGAAATAGCTGCAAAATTTGACAACAAACTTCCATATCTCTTCAAAGTCCTTGCTGCATCAAAACCTCTTTCCATACAAGCTCATCCAGACATTAAACAGGCAGAACAAGGCTTTGAAAGAGAAAATAGGCTGAAAATATCGTTAGATTCTCCAAACAGAAACTATAAAGATGAAAACCACAAGCCCGAGTGTATTTGTGCTTTGACTCCTTTTGTGGCTCTATGTGGTTTTCGCAAAATTACAGAAATCATTTCTCTTATGGAGAAAATCTGCCTGAAAGTTTTGTACAAAGAACTTAATAATTTTAAAAGACAACCAAATTCAGAAGGCCTAAAAAGTTTTTTTCGCTCTATTTTAACAATAAACGGCCGGATAAAAAAAACAAATCGTAGAACATGCAATTACAAATGCACAAAAACTATCCGAAGATAATCCCGGCTTTAAATGGATGATAAATCTTTACAAAGAGTATCCTGATGATATGGGAGTTTTTGCACCGATTCTTTTGAACTTAATTTCTCTTAAACCAGGCCAGGCACTTTTTCTCCATTCTGGAGAGCTTCACGCATATCTCGATGGCCTTGGGATAGAATTGATGGCAAATTCAGACAACGTACTTAGGGGCGGGCTGACAAAAAAAAACACATCGATGTTCCGGAACTTTTAAACGTACTTAACTTTGAAGAAACGGATGTTAATATTCTTTTATCGCAAAAGAATAAAAATTGTGAAAAAGTTTACCACAGTATGGCAGAAGAATTTGTTCTGTCTGTAATTTCTGATAAAAAAAACATATCATATACAAGCCCTGAAAAAAGAAGTGTTGAAATAATTCTTTGTACTGACGGAAAGGCCTCCATTACAGATATCAGTTTAAATGAAAATATACTTCTGAAAATGGGGACATCGGTTATTATCCCCTCTTCGGTTAACAAGTATAGAATCGAAGGTAAAGCCACACTTTACAAAGCCTCAGTACCTGTTTAAATTAAAAAAACTCTTGACATACAAATTTTGATAATATAAATACGAGCGGTCAAAGTGAAAAAGTAATTATAATTTAGGAGATTTTAGTGGTGTACAAGCATTCAGGCAACTGTTATCGGTATTTTTTTTATTGCTATTTTTTTAGTACCGGTCTGCCTGCCTGGATGCGCTGAGACAAAATAAATTTAATAAGCGCAACAAGCCGTGGGTAGACTTTAAAACCCACGGTTTTTTAGAGGCCGTGGAGAAAACTTCGCGGCCTTTTTTGGTTTAAAAGGGGGTTAAAAAGGAGGAGAATATCATGACAATCTTAGGCAAACATATCCGTATGGAACGTATAATAAACCGGAATACAGGGAAAACCATAATTGTTCCTATGGATCACGGTATCTCTGTGGGCCCTATTGACGGCCTGCAGGATATGAAGAGTATTATACACAAGGTGGCTGAAGGGGGCGCTAACGCCATTGTTGAACACAAAGGGCTTGTTGGTGAAGGCCATCGCGGCAAAGGTAATGATGTAGGCCTCATAATACATCTGTCCGGCTCAACATCCCTATCCCCTTATCCCAATGCAAAAACTCTTGTCTGCTCAGTAGAAGAAGCTGTCAAACTCGGTGCAGATGCTGTTTCCATACATGTAAACCTGGGTGATGCCGGTGAAAAGGAAATGCTGAATGATTTCGGCAAAGTCGCCTATGAGGCACGCACATGGGGCATGCCCCTTCTTGCGATGATCTATCCCAGGGGCGAAAAGATAAAGGACGAGTATGACGTTAAAGTCATCAAACACGCTGCCAGAGTAGGAAATGAGATGGGAGCGGATATCGTTAAGGTTTCGTACACAGGTTCAACAGATAGTTTCAAAGAAGTTGTTGAAGGATGTTCTGTACCTGTGGTAATTGCAGGTGGAGCCAAAATGGACTCGGATCAGGAAATACTGGAAATGGTAAAAGGCTCAATTGATGCCGGAGGCTCCGGTGTTTCCATAGGTCGAAATGTTTTTCAGCATAGAGATCCAAAACAAATGGTGCAAGCTATTTCAGCCATTGTAAATGATAAGAGCAGCGTGGAAGATGCCTTGAAAATTTTGGAATAGTTGTAAGACTTTAGCTTTATGAAAATATATTCGCTTCAGGTGTAATCAAATTCAAACCATGAAAAACTCACGCATAAGATATCGTAAAGAAAGAACTTGCCATGAATAAAAATAATAGTAACAATTCAACAAGTCATTAATAAATAATGAACAATATCCCACACAGTTCTTTCTTAACGATCTCTAATGCACTCAAACAGTTTCCTGTTTTGAATTCGATCACACCTGAAGCTCACGCACGACCGGTTTGTTTCATAAAGCTAAAGTGTTACAAATAGTTAAGTAGTCAACTACTCGACTAATATCAACTTGAGGGGGAAGATAATGCGAAAAATATGGGTAAAAGTGGATCCCTGGGATAAAAAAATGGTAACAACCGCCCTTGAGGGCGGGGCTGACGGCATAATGGTACCAAAGGGATTTACCGATAAAGTAAAAGAACTGGGCAGAATTCAGACAATTTCAGAGGACGGCGACTTAAAGACAGGCGAAGATGTAATATTTTTTACAATTAAAAGCGGAAAAGACGAAGAAGAAATAGTAAAGCTCAGTCAGAATAAAAAAGTTATTCTTCAATGCAGTGACTGGACAATAATACCTCTGGAAAACTTAATAGCAAAAGGAGCTGAGGTTATTGCTCAGGTTAACAGTTTCGAAGATGCCCAAACCGCCTTCGGCATTCTGGAAAAAGGTGTAAATCATATCCTTTTTCATACAAAAGACCCGCTTGAATTGAAAAAGGCCCTTTCTCAATTGAGATCACTGGAAGACAAAACTCCTCTTGAAACAGCCAGAATTGCGGAAGTAATTTCTGTCGGAATGGGTGACAGAGTATGTGTTGACACATGCACATCAATGACTTCCGGGCAGGGAATGCTGATTGGAAACAGCAGCAGTGCATTGTTTCTGGTACATTCGGAAAGCATTTCTAATCCCTATGTATCCCCCAGGCCTTTCAGGGTAAATGCAGGGCCGGTTCATGCATATACAAGGGTTCCTGGCGACAAAACCAAGTATCTTTCGGATCTTTCAGCAGGAGATCAGGTAATAATCGTCGATTTCAAGGGCAACACGACAGTTGGTATTGTGGGTCGCCTGAAAATTGAGAAACGTCCATTAATGCTGGTTAAGGCGGTTGTTGGCGACAAGCAGATATCTACTATTCTTCAGAATGCGGAAACAATTCGCTTGACTGATCCTGAAGGAAAAGCAGTATCAGTTGTAGCCCTGAAACCAGGAGATGAAGTTCTTGTAGCGATCGAGGAAGGCGGCAGGCATTTCGGACATAAAATTGAAGAAACAATTACGGAAAAGTAATATCATGGCAAATTCCGAAAATACTAAAAACAATGACTCGACTCCAAAAATTGATACACTGCGGAAATCCATAGATGATATTGACGACAATATTCTTGATCTTATCAACAAAAGGCTTCTGCTTGCAAAGGCCATTGGACAAATCAAGGGACTAAGCAATGAGCCGATTTTAGACAGCGCACGTGAAACAACAATTATCAAGAGGCTTTCAAGTATCAACAAAGGCCCCCTGATTAATAGTACACTCAGGCATATATTTACCGAAATATTTGCGTCGGCCCGTGAAATTCAAAAGCCGCAGATAGTAACATATCTTGGGCCTGAAGCCACATTCACCCATATTGCCGCTATTAAGCATTTCGGACACAGTGTGTCATTTGTTCCACAGCCGAGTATCCGGGACATATTTTCCGAAGTTGAAAAAGGTGCATGCAATTACGGTGTTACACCTGTTGAAAACTCCATAGAAGGGGCTGTCAATTATACCCTGGATCTCTTCTTTGAATCCAATCTAAAAATATGTGCTGAATTATATCTTAATATATCTTTGGATCTTTTATCTAAAACAGGGAACTTGGATGATATCAAGGTAATATATTCACACCCTCAACCAATTGGGCAGTGTCGAGGATGGCTCAGAAAAAATTTGCCTGAAATTGCATCGGAAGAATGTAGCAGCACGGCTTATGCAGCTCAAAAAGCCGCTGAAAATTCAGAAGCAGCCGCAATTGCAAGTAGTGAAGCCGCAAGATTGTATAATTTGCAAATAGTTGCATCTAAAATTGAGGATTTTTCAAGAAATATAACCAGATTTCTTGTAATTGGGCGAGATGAAATTCACATGACCGGAAACGATAAAACATCAATTATGTTCGCAATTTCTCACGTTCCAGGAGCTCTATACAGACTCCTGGAGCCAATTGCAAAATCTGGAATAAACATGCTTAAGCTTGAATCAAGACCGACCAAACACGAAAACTGGAGCTACTTTTTCTTTGTTGATTTAGAGGGACATATCGAAGATCCAAAAGTTCAAGATACAGTATCAAAAATGAAAAATCTCTGCCAATACCTTAAATGTCTTGGTTCGTATCCAAAGTTTCAGGATTAATTACATGATACAAGACTCGCCCACTGATAATAAAATGTAAGAATATCTGAAACTCGCATCTAAGTGAGCTTAAAGAAAAAACAGTGGCAATCCTTTTAATACGTATTGGTTAAGCGATAGATCATATGCTTTAAAGATAAATTTTCTTATGCGCTGTTTTTTATCAAAGCTCACTAAGATACTCAAACAGTCAGCTATTTTACATTTCATCACCAGCGGACTCGTCTTTTTTATCTTTAGCCGAACTTTTTGAGAAGTTACAGAGAAAGGAAATAATTATATGGATATTAATGCGAGCACTTCACTTTTTTGCGTTATTGGAGATCCCATATCTCACAGCCTTAGTCCTGTTATGCATAATAGTGCATTTGCCGATATAGGATATAAAGGAGTTTATCTTGCATTTAATGTTAAAGATGTGGCTTCAGCTATTGCCGGAATAAGGGGACTTGGCATTAAAGGCGTTAGTGTTACCATACCGCACAAGCTGACTGTAATGGAATTTTTAGATGAAATAGATGAAAACGCTGTAAAGATTGGAGCTGTTAATACTATAATTAATAGACAGGGTAAACTTTTTGGCAGTAATACAGACTATCTTGGAGCAACAAACGCTCTGCTGGAAAAAACAAGCATCAAAGATAAAAATGTTATAATGATAGGAGCCGGCGGAGCTGCGCGTGCAATTGGGTATGGAATATTATCAGAAAGCGGCAGATTAACTATTGTAAATATATTAGAAGATGAAGGGAAACAACTGGCAAGAGATCTTGGCGTGGAATATTATCCATTGCAGGAGTATAAAAATTATGACTGTCAAATACTTATTAATGCGACCCCTATTGGGATGGATCCAAATATTGACGAAATGCCAATAAAAAAAGAGTATCTGCAAAAAGATATGGTTGTAATGGATGTTGTTTACAATCCCCTGAAAACCCGGCTTTTAAAAGAGGCTGAAGATATCGGCTGCATTACAATAGGCGGAGTTTCAATGTTTGTTCACCAGGGTGTCGCCCAGTTTGAATTATGGACAGGAAAGAAAGCTCCTGTTGATGTTATGAGAAAAACCGTGCTGGATGCTCTCGTGATTTATGATTGAAATTAAGACACAAAAAATAAAAAACAGTGAAGTTAACGTTCCAGGCTCAAAGAGTTACACCCACAGGATTCTTATAGCAGCAGGTCTTTCCGATGGAGTCTGCAATATAATAAACTGCTTAAAAAGTGAAGACACCCTGCTCACCCTGAACGCTCTGAAGCAATTAGGCATAAGAATAGATGAAGACGAAGAGAAAGTTGTAGTACATGGCTCTAAAGGATTGCTAAAACCCTGTAAGGATCCAATCTATCTTGCTAATTCCGGAACGTCGATGCGTCTTTTAACCGGAATTGTTGCAATCGGGGATGGCACATATACACTTACAGGCACAAAACGTATGTTTGAAAGGCCGATACAGGATCTTTTAGACGGTCTTAATCAGGCAGGAGTTGAAGCATTAGCCGTCAATGCCAATGGATGCCCTCCAATAAAAATCAAGGGCGGCAAAATAGATGGCGGTCATGTGGACATTAATTGCAGTATAAGCAGTCAGTATCTTTCTTCACTGCTCTTAATGGCACCATATACTGATAAAGGCCTTGAAATAACTGTAATTAGGGGGCCGGTTTCCAAGCCTTATATTGATATGACTGTCGATATTATGACGAGGCTCGGGGTTAAGGTTGTTCGAGACGGATACAGCAGCTTTAATGTCCCTGGAAATCAAATATACAAGGCAGGCAATTATTATGTTGAACCGGATTGTTCCCAGGCTGGATACTTCTGGGCTGCCGCTGCTATAACCGGTGCAAAGATAAAAGTTAAAGGAATATCAAAAAACTCAAGTCAGGGCGATGTGCGTTTTGCAGATGTTCTGGAAGAAATGGGTTGCAAGGTATTTCATGAAAATGACGGCATTTCCGTGTGCGGGGGTAAACTCTCGGCCATTGAGGTTGATATGGCCAACATGCCGGATATAGTCCCTACCCTTGCTGTTGTGGCGGCTTTTGCCAGAGGAACAACCATTATAAAAAATGTTGCACATTTAAGAGAAAAAGAATGCGATCGTCTAAGTTCTGTGGCAACAGAACTTTCAAAAATGGGAATTGAAGCAAATACAACTGAAAATGGTTTGGTTATAAAAGGCGGAAAGCCGGTTGGAGCAGAAATTAACACATACAATGATCATCGGATAGCTATGAGTTTTGCTGTTGCGGGCCTTGTTGTTCCCGGCATCAAAATAAAAGATGAAAAATGTGTAGAAAAATCTTTTCCTGAATTCTGGAAGGTCTTTGAAGGGCTTTACGAATAATGAATATATATTTAATAGGATACAGGTGTACAGGAAAGTCTTCAGTAGGAAAATCTTTTGCTAAAATACTCGGATGGTCTTTTCTGGATGCCGATGTTGAACTTGTTAAAGAATACAAGATAACTATTTCCGAAATTGTGGCTGCAGAGGGCTGGGAATCATTTCGAAAAAAAGAAAAGCATGTATTAAAAAGACTTAGTTCTCTTGACAAACACGTGATAGCAACAGGAGGCGGAGCTATCCTTGATGAAGAAAATGTAAAAAATATGAAAAAAAGCGGGGTCAGTATCTGGTTAAGAGCAACTCCCGAAACTGTCAAGGACAGGATTTTAAAGGATGAAACCACGGAAGATTCACGTCCATCTTTAACATCAAAAGGACTTATGGAAGAGATCGAAGAAACCCTTATATACCGCAATCCCTTTTATAAAAAGGCAATGGACTTTTCTGTGGATACAGATAATATTGATATAGAAAATATTTGTCTTACCATACAAAAAAACTTGATAGAACAGGGATCAGGAAAAAAATGAACATCGAACATCGAACGTCCAACGTTGAACATCGAATGATGAAATCGCTTCGCTCCGCCAGTTTATAAATTGTCAGAATACCTTATTCAAAATTCGATGTTGGATGTTCGATGTTGGACGTTCATCTTTTAATATGTTGGACGTTCATCTTAGCACTTATGAGGAGTACATATGCCTGGCAACACTTTTGGAAAGATGTTTAAAATAACGACATGGGGTGAATCACATGGAGAAGCTGTTGGCGTTGTAATTGATGGCTGCCCTCCAAAAATTCCTCTTGATGAGAAAATCATTCAGGCAATGCTGAACCGCAGACGTCCGGGCATGTCGGTTGCAAGTACAAGTCGAAAAGAACCTGATTCAGCTATTATCATGTCGGGCGTATTTGACGGCTTTACAACCGGCACTCCTATTATGATTATGGTTAAAAATAAGGATGCTGATTCAAAGGCTTACGAGCCTTATGCGGATCTTTTTCGTCCCGGACATGGAGATATAACATATCTGGCGAAATATGGCATACGAGACTGGCGGGGAGGCGGCCGTGCCTCTGCACGAGAAACTGTTGGAAGGGTAGCAGCAGGAGCAGTTGCAAAAACTCTTCTGGAGAGAGACAATGTCAGGATTCATGCATACACTGTGGAACTTGGCGGGATAAAAGCAGAAAAACGCGATATAAAAGTAATGGATAAAAACATGTTTTTCTGCCCGGATATGGATGCTGCTGAAAATATGGAAAAACGAGTTAAAAGTGTCCGGAAAAAAGGTGATTCACTCGGAGGTATTGTAGAAATAAAGGCCGAAGGCATTCCAAGGGGTTTGGGTGATCCGGTATTTGACAAACTTGATGCAGATCTGGCAAAGGCAATAATGAGTATAGGTGCGGTAAAGGGAGTCGAGATCGGCTCCGGTTTTAAGGCTGCCGCAAAGCTTGGCTCTGAAAATAATGATCCAATAACTCCTGATGGCTTTATAACAAACAATTCCGGAGGAATCCTTGCCGGAATATCTAACGGCGATAATATTGTAATACGCGCAGCAGTTAAACCTATACCTTCAATTGCAATTGAACAAAACACAATTGACCGGTTCGGAAATCAAAAAACAATTTCCACAAAAGGACGTCACGATATATCGGCCATACCACGCATCAATGTTGTATGTGAAGCAATGACATGCATTGTTCTTGCAGACCATTTATTAAGACAAAAAGCAATATCATAGTTTAGGTTTTTTGAAACAAACCGGCTGCGCGAATATATTTTCATATTATCTAAACTATTACTAAACGATATCATGGACAGATTAAACATAGGTATAATTGGCGGGACAGGAAGCATGGGCCGCTGGTTTAAGAATTTTTTCTCTGAAGCCGGCCACAATGTTTTAATTTCCGGCAGAAAAACGGAAATTACATATGAAGATGTTACCAAAAAGTGCGATGTAGTAATCCTAAGCGTGCCTCTTGATGCAGCCATATCTATTTCCGAGGAAATTGGCCCTTTGATGAGTCAAAATCAGCTTCTTATGGATTTTTGCTCCCTTAAAGAAAGTATTCTAAAAAACATGCTTTCTTCTACCTCAGCTCAGGTAACAGGGACACATCCCCTTTTCGGTCCTTTTACTGATTCCATAATGGGGCAAAACATAATTGTATGCCATGGAAGAGGAACCAAATGGCTTGAATGGCTCGAAGATGAATTTACAAAAAAGGGGGCAATTGTTACGCATATGGATCCGGTTACACACGACCGGAATATGGCTGTTGTCCAGGGACTAACCCATCTTTTAACAATCTGTCTCGGCAGAACTCTCCAAAAATTAAACATGGCTCCTTCCGATGCTGTCTTGTATTCAACCCCTGTGTTCAGGTTAAAAATTGATCTGCTGGCACGTCTGTTTGCGCAGGATCTTGGCCTGTATGCAAATCTTATAGGTAACAACACGCATGTTAAAAATGCTGTGGATACTTTTCTATCTGCTATGGATGAAGCAAAGGAATGCCTGTTATCCGGTCAGAACGAAAATGCAATATTTTTTATGGAAAATATTCAAGACTTTCTCGGAGATTATTGTCAGGACGGCCTTGAAGAAAGCAATAAAATATTAACTGCTCTTTACACCTAAGTTGAGCAAAATTGAAGGCTCAAAGTTAACAAATTCGTAAAAAGATAGATTATGCCGTTCTGCGGCTCTTTAACCGAAAATAACTTGTCAATTATATCAAATGGTTATGATTTAGTTAATGGTTATGTATGATCGATTTGCACTCCCATATCCTTCCCTGCCTTGATGATGGCGCCAGGAACATGGATGAGGCGCTTGAGATGTGCCGGATCTCCGAGGCCGACGGAATACATACTATCATCGCATCTCCCCATTCCGGAAACGGTGTTTATAATAACGATGAAAAGACGATTCTGCCTGTACTGAAGAAAATAAAAGAAGCTGTGAAGGAAAAAGGTATATCAATAGAAATTATTCCGGCGGTTGAGATGCACATTGATCCTGAACTTGTTACTTTCTTTCAGCAGAACTCTCAGCTTCTTCTTGGGGGACGTTACGTACTCCTGGAATTTCCCAGTCAGTCAATACCGCCTTATACTGAGGAATTTCTTTTTAAGATGAAATTAAATCGAATATAACTATTCCAAAGTAAATTATGACACCTATGACAACAAAAACAATATGGTCTATATTGGTCTTTCCTTTGATCCGTCGGCAAAGTTGAACGGCTATCTTAAGCTGGGTTGGGCGGAAAAAAATATGATAAGACTGTCTCCGGCAAAGATGACAGCTTCGATAAATTTTCCACTCTTGTAGACATTGGGTACGATATTTCCTTTTATAATCAACTGAGATTAAAGATTATACGTGTCATAGAAGAAGATATCGATACAAATGCACCCTTTACAAAGAATGACGTAAATCTGAATTTCCGCCATGTTTTTGCCAGGAATGAAAAAATTAGTCTCAGTGCAAATGCAGGGTACGGAAAGGACAAATTTGAGAGATCGGCAATTGATGTTGACGATACGAACAAGATCAGAGATGATAAAACATGGTACGGCGGAGTGGGAATCGGTTACGACACGCAGAAATGGCTGAAGTTTGATTTGAATTACGCGTATATCGATAATGACTCCAACTTCAAGAGATACTAAACTCGCAACATAATGACCCCTATGTCTTTTTGGAGAAGCAATTATGGGAAATGAAATAAAACAACAGGAGCAGATAAAACTGCCACAAGATTTTCAGGCTCTTATCGCCGGTTTTTTTCCTAACACAAAATATTTTGACAGCCGGTTTGATCTTTTACAGGTTCAAATTGATGAATCAAGAAGAAACCAGGAACAGATCAAGGATCAGCTTAAGGATTTTAAATACGATACTGATAAGCGCTTTGACCAGGTGGATAAACGTTTTGAGCAGGTGGATAAACGTTTTGAGCAGATGGATAAACGTTTTGAGCAGGTGAATCACAGGTTTCAACGGCTTGAAGATAAAATAGACAATCTCATCGAACGTATTGATGTTAAGGTTGACAGAGGCTTAAAAGAAAACCGGAATCTGACTGTAAGACTCTTTACCTTTGCACTTTCTTTCTCCCTTGTTGCGGTAATCGGGATGTTTGGAAAACTTTTTGGGTTGTTTTAGGCGCTAAGGCTACCGTGTCCCTCCTAAACTATCTGTTCAGATTGAAATCTTTGACATTTCTTCACATCTCTGATAAATTTCCACAACTATGGAAATTTTAATGATATCTTTACTCATTCTGCTTTTTTCAATTAAATTGAATTCTTACCTTGTCATCGAGAACCTGGCCATACGTCAGCTATTGGCTATTATGAAACAATCTGTAGTTCTACAGATTCATTTTTTTTCAAAGAACAAAAACGTTATCAATCACATGCAAGAAGCTAACCGGACATCACTGAAAAAAACTAGTTATATTTTGTTTTACTTAGATAGTTATTGAATATCTGCAAAGTTGTTTGGATAAAACTATAACTATCTGAAATTATACGTTACGAGGTCTGTTATAGTTGATTTTTCAAATATCTTGCTGAAGTTTAGACAATTATTATAATCGAATTTCAAGTCGATCCCTTTTAATTTCGTCAATATGTTAAATTATTTTAATTTGTTATAATAATATTCGAAGTTCTTAACCGGACACTACTGGATTAAATTGGCATAAAACCAGCGCCTAAATCACCTTTTGGTATAGTAGTAACTTTCTTGTAAAAACGTCCATTTTTATCCATTCGGAGATAAGTAATTTCTATAGAGTCACTTCGCGGTGCATTTTTTAAAGCGGATACAAAATCATTCATGTTGCTTATATCTTTCTCCCAATAACTAACTAAAATATCACCAACTTTTAAACCTGCTTGCCTTGCTTTACTTCCTTTATCTATATGATAAATATAAATACCACCTTCAAGGGAAAGCATTCCAAGTTGAATAGTGAATTTTTGGGCTATAGTTGAATAATGATAGGCAGTTGGGTCAGTTTTAGAAAACATTTCACCATATCGTGAAAAAGCTGCAACAGCTTCTGTGATACGTCCAAGCTGTCTTAGCCCGACTTTCGCACTTTGAAAAAAATATACCAATATTCAATAGGTTATGGCTACAGGCACTACAGACATCCTTCAAGTTTTGTTTAGGCCAGGTTTTTCTTTATCGGTAAATTTTTATAATCAATTCCGAGTTTGTCATAAACGTTTATATGGACTGCTTCCGGTATTCCTGGTTTTCTTACATTGATGACAGTGCCTTTGGTCGTTGGCAATTGGATCGTTGAATAATTATGTGTGCTGACAAGTCGTCTTATTGTAGCCCATCTTGAATGTTCACCATTTTGACGCAATGTATGTTCAATTGAATGCAACAGATGATATGCAAGAATAGATATGAAAATATGACCATCTACACGTTGCTCCTTTTGGTGATAATTGGGCCGTAATCCAAGATAGGATTTTAAATCCCTGAATGCATTTTCTATACGAGTCAGCATTACATAAAGATTCCAAATCTCAGCCTGCTTCAAGCCTTTTCGATTTGTTTTCAAAAGATAATTACCGTCTAATTTTCTTCCCTTGTCCTGTATTTCATCTATTATAGCCCAAGTCAGAGTTGG
>Ga0255442_1008_pt1 | contig 15895 bp, 17 predicted proteins | sample ANMaggSeSYBR02F6_FD_182635 | JGI IMG/M metagenome (GOLD analysis project Ga0255442, IMG submission 182635) | Sediment cell enrichment communities from methane seep in Santa Monica Basin, California, United Staets - ANME aggregate JGI... | ecosystem: Environmental > Aquatic > Marine > Cold seeps >... | reverse complement strand
GGTGTTATATTGCTCCAGTTGGTCAATGCACTGGCCGGAGCTAACATTACTGATTTTGATATGAATGAGTATCTGGAAAAGCTACCAGTCCCTCCGAGAACGGTTGATGAAGCAGTAGATCGACTAATAGAGGATTTAGATTTGAGGGATAGGGTTACTATTTCCAATATGGATTTAAACGATCTGGTCAACCTCCATCCACATTTACACGTTTATTTTAAGAATGCCTTTGGATTATGGCCTGGGAATAAAGAACTGATAGAATCTTGTCGTTCTATATCAAAAGAGCCTGTAAATGATGAGAACGATGCAACCTCAGTAATAATGGGGATATTGTTTAAGAAATTATTGGAAACCCATAAGCTGCGAGCTGTTAAATGAATCATTTCAGAAGACTGAAAACAGCTTCCTTTCTGATAGCCTTTATTTTCACACTCCCTATCCTTGTTATAGCCGGTCAATATAAAGTAATTAGAGTTGTCGATGGCGATACCATTGTCGTTGATTACCAAGGAAAGCATGAAAAAGTTCGCTTGCTTTGTGTAAACACTCCTGAGTCAGTCCATCCAGATAAAAAACAAAACATTCCTATGGGAAAAGTGGCGTCTAATTATGCTAAAAAGAAGCTTAGTGGCAAATATGTTGACCTTGAATTTGAAGGAAGCAGGCGCAGAGGAAATTATGGGCGTCTTCTATTAGACGGGTTAGAAAAGAAAATCTTTGTTGCCAAATACAAAGTCAAGTTGCCAAGCGAAGAAAAAATAAAACAGGCTCTTAAAAAGTTGTAGTCTTTAAGGAGATTGAATTGTGCGCGCAGTGCACGCACAATTCATTAAGCCTGTTTTAACATTAAAACACTTTCAAAGAGAGCCCTTAGCGTACGTTTTCGTACCGTTGGACTTCAAACCCCAATTAGACTTCAGACCCCATTTACAGGTGGTTGTAAAACAACTGTAAATGATGTAGTGAACTGAACAGAGATAAAACAAGAACTATGGCTATCCTGGATGAAGAAAAATAAATTTGGAGACCTTCACATGTCGCCAGATCATCGGCGGCTGGATAGTGTGAGGGTAATATTAAAAACCTAAATAGATAAAAGGAGTAAAACGAAAATGATTGACCCGAAAATGGCAAAAGAAATTCAAGATGCTTTTGGCTACGGCCTCAAAGAAATTTCTCAATTCAATTCATTCTGTGATGACCATCTCAAAATCATTGAGTATTGTCAAAACATAGCTTTAAACCTGGCATTATGTTCGATTTATGAAATGCAGGAAGATGATTTATCTGTTCGGTGTCCTTTTCCAAAAGCACTACCATTTGGCGAATCTGGTGGGTTGGGTGGTACGCATATCGTTTTGGTTGGTGGCGAGAAATGCGGGGGTTTCATTGAGATTTATATGAAGGTATGGGCGTTTATGTTTTTTGGCAAGTTTCTTGGTGAGTGCTGACCCACCAGTAAGCTTGCCGTTGGTTATGATTACTGTGCCATCGGAGGCCAAAACATTTTTCTCGGTGCGAGCAGGATAATTTTTGGTAGGCATCTCCTTTAATTTATATTCATCAGGAAGTGGGCCGTTTTCTGTTAACCGGCCTTTGGGTATCCATCCTCCACATGGAAAGCTATATTTTAATGCGGCATCTATGGCACCTTGATCAGCACCAGTTTGTCCACCGGATATGATTTTTCTTTTTCTAATCACTATTTTCCTCAAAGATAGCTAATCATCTGGATATAAGCCCTCTGTAACAAGTCCAGTGCAATTAACCGCTATATTTTTGCTAAATCCAAACCACGATTTTAGCGTCATATCCCCACCATGGACTCTGATATTATAAGGGGACGTACCTCTGCCGGAGAAAACAATCATATTTTTACCAAGCCTGGTATCGTAATTAACTTTATGTAAGGTTGAAACATGAAGGAAGTCTAAAATATCACCTTTTTTATTTTTAACAACTACATTTTCCTCTTTGAATTGAGTGATCAAAATAATATCGTTCTGAATTGTTTTTGAACGGATTTTGGTGAGAAATGACATCAGACTTGAGAAGTCCTTTGTTAGTCGTGAATAATCTTGGAGAATAAGCACACCCGTACTTACAATTAAAAGTGTTAAAATCAGTACTCTATAGGGTTTTATTTCTCCAAAGTTCCTATTAATCATCGCTATTGCTTTGATACTCGCTTTGTACTTGCTTCAGCTTGGCGACAAACTCTTCCTTTGTAAAAAAGCCTTTCTCAATAAGCAATTGAGCTGTTGCATCTACTTGGATAGAGTTAGCCATTAAGAGTTCTTTAAAATTGACAAGTTCTTTTGGGTCGAGTTTTTCAGCCATACAGATTATTCCTTTTCTATAGTTGTGTTACTTTAAATATCAATACTCTGAATTCAAACAAGCTATTTTCCGCTAAATTCTTTAGTGCTATCTGATAAAGTTCTCAATAATAACGAATAAAAAATATATCTGTTATCATTTTAATGTTGACAAATCAAATTATTATCATTTTAATAACACACATTAATCACTATTAGAATTTTATTCTAAAAACAATAGGGGAATTATGGGAATAATTATATCTGTAATAAACAATAAAGGAGGCGTCGGGAAAACTGCGCTTACATGCAATCTGGGCACAGCTTTAGCTCGTTTAAAGAAGCAGGTTTTAATAATTGATAATGATCCCCAATGTAACGCTTCTGGCAACCTACTTTCTCAAAACAGCATAACAAGCCATAATAATACACTTTATGAGTTATTTGATCCTGAAACTGATGATGTAAAAGCGGAAACTTGTATTTACCCATCCCCACACCAAAAAGGGCTTTATTGTCTTCCGAATGTCAGAGCCACATCAGGATTAGACATGGAGCTCGTGAAAAGATATCCCGACAGCTTAACAATCCTCAGGGACAAAATAAAGGACGTCACAGAAACGACCTACGATTTTACAATTATTGATACGCCCCCCAATATAGGAATATTCACAACACAGGCCCTGTGTACCAGTCATTTTGTGATAGTTCCCATTGATGCAAGTTCGGCCGATAGCTTAGATGGCTTACAAGAAGCCCTCAACTTAATCGAAAGCGTGAAACAAACTGATAACCCAAATTTAAAATTTCTCAGACTGTTAATTAATAGGCTTCATGGGAAAAAAACAATTTGTAAGGTTATCGCTGCGGAAATTCTAAAAAGATTTAAGCCAGATCAAAGATTTGAAACGATAATTCCAGAAAACACGGCGTTACAACAGGCCGTTTATTTAAGAGAAACAATTTACAACTATGATCGAACATCTAGAGCTGCAAGGGCTTTCACTTTGCTCGCAAAAGAATTTTTAAACATTCTAGGGGATAATTAAAAAATTATGGCTAGGAAAAGCTTTGCGGATAGGGTTCGTGAACGTGATAATAATAGTCTGGATAAATCCGCTCAAAAGCTTCTGATGATAAAAAGTGCTGACCAAAACAAGAGAGCAATAGAGCAACCGACAGAGCAGTCAATGGAGCATCGGATAGGACAACCGACAGGGCAAGAGAATAACCGACAGAGCAAGAGAACAACTGACAGAATAACCGACAGGGCAGTCAATAGAGCAATAGAACAACCGACAGAACATCGGACAGGGCAACCGACAGAACAACCGACAGAACAACCGACAGAACAACCGACAGAACATCGGACAGGGCAACCGACAGAACATCGGACAGGGCAACCGACAGAACAACCAATAAATTTAATTCCGGAAAAAGATAAAAAGGATCCTGTTTTTTGGCTTAAAGATAATTATGCTGAAGTGTTAAAATACATTATTAATATGAAAACTAAAATAGCTAGTGTTGAGGATATATCCAATTCTACCAAAATACCTTATGGTACTATCAGAAAAGCTATCGCTGCATTAGTAAAATATGATTTCATTCTTAAACCAAAATCATATCAAAAAGGACGGGTTCGTGGGTCTGAATTTAGTATCAATGAACAACTTTGCCAAAAATTTATACAAAAAAGATGTTTGGAACAATCGACAGAACAATCGACAGAGCATTGGATAGGACAACCGACAGGACAACTGATAGAACAGTTTTCAAAGAGAGCAACCGACAGAGCAGTCAATGGAGCATCGGTCTTATATAGTAGTAGTAGTTTATATAAAAAAACTACTACTAAAAAAATTGAAATAGTATTAAATAATCATCCTGAATTCGGTTACTGGCGACAAAAAGAACTCAGACCAAAACAAATTGGACAGTGGATAAAAACAACCAACTGTTCTGTTGAAAATATGATTCAGCAGCTCTGCTATTGCCGATTTGAAATGGTCGATCTTGGAGTTGAGGAATCTAAACCCATTAAGAATGTATTTAACTGGTTTTTCAAAATTATTGAGAAAACTGGCAGCTATCCCAAACCTAAAGGCTACAAGTCTTACGAGGAAAAACAACTTGAAGTTGAACGTGAGATCGTTACACAACGAAAAAAAGAGGCTCAGGAAGCTAAAGAAGTGTATCAAGGAAAGATTGAGGCTGAACAGGATAAGAAATTTTGGAATATGATGAACGATCCTGGAAGCGATATTTATAAGCAATGTTTTGATGCCTTGAATTCTTTTGCAAAAAAAAAACCTACAACGGGCAAAGGCTTTGAAATGTCGATGAGGGCTGCCTTTAACTCTTTGACACACTGGAATTATAGCTCTTCAGGTGAAACGAAATAACGGAGAGAGGTAAACTCCTGTTGTTTAGGAACACTACAGAACAAGTCGGTTGTGTGCTCATAACAATATCGTGAATTTCGATTGCTGCGTATCAAATAACCCATCTTCCAGTAGTTCTTGGACTTTTAGTGTTCCCAAGAATGAGGATTGCTGCGTTTATGGACATCTGGGGCCTTAATAAAGCATAAAAAGGAGGAAGGATATGAGTTACATTGAGAAAAATATTATGAATGGTGAGAACATTCTTTATCAAGGCAATCTGCACTGGGTAGTTTTTTATAAAGCAATAATTTGGTTTATTATTTCAATAATACTTTACGACAGGACGCAATCTCTGCGGCGACGGCTGAGATCGTCAGCAAAGTACACAAGACCGCGACTTAATTCGGTGGGCGAGGTCGTTGACTGAACTAAAGCAATTGAATTTATTTTAGCATCGAAGGACTTCGGCCAATTTAACCAAAGCGGCCTTCCATACCAGCCGCCTTATTCAGAAACCCACAGAAGGGACAGTGGATTTCCGAAAAAGGCTATACCGCAGTTCCAACAACCAAAATATAAAGTGTTTTAGTGTTGCAGGGATTTCCTAAACTGGTGAACAGATCCAGATTAAGAAAACCCTGCTCTATTTTAGATTGTCTACAGATTTTGATCAGAACATTGCTATTTAAATTTTAACCAAGGACTTCGGCCAATTTAACCAAAGCGGCCTTCCATACCAGCCGCCTTATTCAGAAACCCACAGAAGGGACAGTGGATTTCCGAAAAAGGCTATACCGCAGTTCCAACAACCAAAATATAAAGTGTTTTAGTGTTGCAGGGATTTCCTAAACTGGTGAACAGATCCAGATTAAGAAAACCCTGCTCTATTTTAGATTGTCTACAGATTTTGATCAGAACATTGCTATTTAAATTTTAACCAAGGACTTCGGCCAATTTAACCAAAGCGGCCTTCCATACCAGCCGCCTTATTCAGAAACCCACAGAAGGGACAGTGGATTTCCGAAAAAGGCTATTTCGCAGTTCCTAAATATAAAACTTGTAAAAAAAGGTTTTTCAAAATATTATACCACTAATTTATAAAAGGAGGTCATAATAATGGCAAAAATTAATTTAAACAATTTATCACCAGAAGAACTTGAAGCCTTGGCAAAACAAGCTAAAGCAGAGGCAAAAGTAAAAAGAAAACAAGAAGAACAAAAAAGCAAATTAAAATTAGGTGAAGTAATTTTTAAAAACATTGATACAATAATCAATTGTGATACATTAGATATTAATTTGCGACAAGAAATAGCAAAAATAACAGGCAAAGAAATAGGTACAACAGGTTAATATTTTATATAAAACATCGGCTTTACGTAAAAGGAAATCTTACATATAAAGAATACTTCAGCAACCAGGGGAGACCCCCCCAGACCCCCCATAAAGTAGTAACACACCTGATGCAACATCAAAATGTTGCTAATTTCTAACCTAACTATCTAATTTCATTCTTTATAATGTAAAATAAACAATATTTACCCATAAATATTAAAATTATTTACATATAAATATTTTAACCAACAAATAAATAATCATTGACATATCAACAACCTAAAAATATCCATAAAGGAATATCATGTCAGCAACATCATTTAAATGTGACGAAGATCTGTATAAAACAATTCAAAAAATCCATAAAAAAACAGGGGTGTCACGCGCACGAATAATTAATGACGCAATCAGAAATTCGTTTGAAAAAAGCGATATTTACAAAGCACTTGAAGAAAATAAAAAACGACAAGAAAAGATTTTATTTGTTTTAAAAGAAGTCGTCCGATACCGAGAAAACGGAGACGAATTTATCAAACAAATAGAAAGCGATTTTGAAAAATATTATGAATATATAAGCAAAATAAATTAAGATGGCCACAGCAAATATAACAAGGGGCGTAAACCAATTTACACATATATTTAACCAATTAATAAAAGGTTATCTATCGATATTTTTCATTACATTATTACTCTGGCTTGTAACCTTTATTGTATTTTTTTTATTGCTAAACAAAAGCCACGATACACACATATCTAAAAAATGGCTTGAGTCACATATGATAAAAAAAATTCCAATGATTAAAAATAAAACCATAGATTATAAAACCCCTGATGGTAATTTGCGTAAATCCCATATTAACAAATTTATAAACAATAATAATGTAAAACTTAGCTTGAGCAGAACAATTAAAAAAATTCAATTAAGCATATTATTATCAAGCTTACTAAGTATATTGAATTTTGTTCTACTGGTTATGTTGTTTATAAAATACGGCCAAAAACTTGAAAAGGGCAAGCACATTAGAGGCGGCACAATCGCAACAAATCAACAACTAAACGAACTATTAAAGTCGAACCAAAAACAGAGCCGATTTAAAATTGGAGGGGTATATTTAGTTGATAGCCTGGAAACAAATCATATGTTTATTTCCGGAGCAACAGGAACAGGAAAAAGCTTTGCAATAAAAGATATTTTAGACCTTGTAAGACAATCAGATCAAAAATTTATTTGCTATGATAAATCAGGTGAATATGTATCACTTTATTACCGGGAAAATTATGATATCATTTTAAATCCATTTGATGCACGAATGGTAAATTATAATATTTGGAATGAATGTCTTGACGATTTTGATTATGAAAACATTGCATCATCATTTATTCCATCCAGCCCAAACGAAAATGCAAGCGCATCATTACACTTTACAAACTCAGGTCGTACATTGTTATGCGATACAATGAGAAAACTATCAGAAACCAATCAAGCAACCTCTGAAAATCTCTTAAAACATATTAATCAAGTTTCCTTAAAACAATTACATCAAATCTTACAGGGAACAGACTCACAAGGAGTTGTTAATCCTGATAATGAACGCCATGCATCAGACGTTAGATCAACAGTTGCGCCCATGATCAAAGCATTAAGATATTTACAGGGTAAAGATAAAACCGGATTTTCTTTAAAAAAGTGGGTGAGAGACGATGAAGATAAAAGATGTGTATTTATTACATGCAAAGGATCTCAAAAAGAAACCCTATCCCCTCTAATTTCAGCATGGTTTGATATATTTTCAAAAGAGATAATGTCCCTTAAAGAAGACTTAAACCGGCGCATATGGATGATAATAGACGAGCTTGCATCATTACCGAAAATTGAGTCTCTCGTTGATTTTGCAAATGAAGCCAGAAAATTCGGTGGTTGTGGAATTTTTTCTGTGACGTCCGTAGAAGAGATGTACAGAATATACGGCAGAAGCAGGGCAAAGACGTTGGTTGGAATGTGTGGAACCAAATTGACATATAGATGTGATGAGCCAGATACAGCTCAATGGATTTCCAAGCTGTATATGGAAGAAGAAATAAAAGAGATCAGCGAAGGTGTTAATATTTCAAATTCAGAACACCGTGGGGATTCCGTTAATATGAATGACCGGAGAGTTAACAAAGCCCTTTTTATGTCATCCGAAATCATGCAGTTAGATAATCTTAACTGCTTGTTAAAGCTTCCAGGTGCATATCCTGTTACAAAAATAAAAATTAAACCAAAAGAGAGAGAAACAATTGCCGAAGGTTTTATTGAAAAGAAAATAAAACTCAAACCAATTATTGTTGAAGAAGAACAGGAACAAGATTTAATACTACCTGCATCCGGCTATTCCTTGGCAGGGTGCTCCCCATCAGAGCCCACCTCCATTCAAGAACCTGATAAAAAACCTAAAAAGCCATTTATCTAATGCTATCAATTGCAATACTAAAAAACGCCGATGCCGTAGTTGCCTACTTTGAAAAAGACAACTACTACGCCAAAGACGACCCCCAGGCGCAGCAATACAGCCAATGGTTTGGTCGAGGTGCGGAGCAATTGAATTTTGAAGGTAATATATCCAAAGATGATTTTGTTAATCTTCTCGAAGGTTACGTCGGCGATAAACGGCTTGGCAGAAATGTTGATGGCAATTGGGAACATACCCCTGGCAGGGATTTAACATTTTCAGCCCCAAAGTCTTATTCAATCTTAAACCAGTTAACCGACAATAAAGATTTCCATGCAGCACATGATAAAGCTGTTCAGGAAACATTAAGATATATCGAGGATCATGCAGCTTATGTAAGGATCACAAAACACGGAAAAACCCAAAAACTTCTTCAAAAGAATCTTACAATCGCAATGTTCAGGCATGACACGTCAAGGGCTCTTGATCCAAACGATCATACACATTGCGTTGTCGCAAATGCCGTTAAAACCGAAGACGGGTGGCGATCTTTAGATTCAAAAAAAATTCTTTGATATGAAACTGCAATCCGGAGAATTTTACAGAAAACAGTTAGCCCGGGAATTAACTACCCTTGGTTTTGAATACGAAGTCACAAGGGGAAAAGATTTTTTATTTGAAATCTCCGGGGTACCTCCAGATCTAATTAAACACCATTCACAACGCCGTGAGGCGATTTTAAAACAGTTAGCCATCCTTGGTCTTGACCCTGCAAATGCAAAAGCAGCAGCAATAGCAGCCTTGGATACACGGCAATACAAGCTTGATGCAAACAGAGAAGAACTAAAAAAAGAATGGAAAGCCATTTCAGAACAATATAATTTTAACCCAGGTTCTGTAATGGCAAATGCTGTTAAAACAAAAAGAAAATTAGCACGATTAAACCAAGACATTGATCCGGCAGAAAAAACACTGGAAGTAGTCAGTCATGTCATGGCTGTTTTATCGGAACGTGACGCCTCGTTTAAAAAAGAAGACTTCATTGCTGAAAGTGTTTCCTGTAGTCTTTTTCGGCCATCATATATAGAAGTTCTCTCAGCAATAGACATAAAGATAACCTCTGGTGATTTGATCGAAATCGGGGATGACAGACAAGAGCTTTTTACAACACACGCGGGTCAAAAGCTTGAAAAAGCAACGATAGATCAACTGTATCAAGGCTTTGAGAAGCTGGAGCCTGTTTGTACTGATGTTGATCTTAAAAAATTATTTCCTGACATTGATTTTTCTGAAGGGCAGGGAGATAGCCTGAAATTAATCCTTGAAACCAGGGATCAATTTATTGGTGTCCAGGGCTACGCCGGAACAGGTAAAACCTTTATGCTTAAATCTGCGACAACAATTGCAGAAATGAACGGATTTGAAGTTAAAGGTATGGCTAAGTCTTCTAGTGCCGCTCAAATCCTTGGTAATGAAATTGAGCGAGAAACTAAAAACATATCGCAGCATATTGCAGACCATTACAAAGAACAAAGAATGCATAAAGGGGTTAAAATAGATAATTCAAAACAACTTTGGTTTGTGGATGAATCTTCATTAGCGTCAACAAAAGACTTAAAAACCCTTATGGGTATTGCAGATAAAACAGGTGCAAGAGTTGTTTTTATCGGAGATACAGCGCAAAAGGACTCTGTTGAAGCCGGCCGAATTTTTTATCAACTGCAAGCAGCGGGGATGGATACGGCTATCATGGCCGACATAAAGAGACAAAAAGATCAAGAATTAAGAAAAGCTGTTTATTCTCTTGTGTCTCTGATCGGTGTAAATGAATTAAAAGAAATTGAGCAAAACAGGAATGTAGAGGTAGCTAAAAGAGATTTTAAAGAATTTTGTGAAAAAGTAAAACCCTTAGTAACCGAAGACCAACACAAAGAATTAATACAAATATCAAACAAGCTCAACATGGCAGAAACAGCCAAAGAACGCAATTTGTATTTAAAAAACGCCATCTCAATAGTGTCTGATGATGTATCAAAGGCGTTAAAAAATATAAAAGGCCGTATTTCTGAATATCAAAAAACAGAAGAACGAGAAAATGCGTTAATCGATGATTTTTTCCTCTTATCAAAAGAGGAGCGTGCTGAAACTATCATTATTATTCCTTCTAATGAGGGAAGAGACAAAATCAATAAAAAGCTGCGAGAGCATTTTAATACCAAAGGTATTTTGCAAGGAAACGAAATTAAAATAAACGCATTGGTCAACAGAGGTCTTGAATCTGAGCGTTTAAAACATACCTATGCTTACAGGGTTAACGATGTTATCCGGTTTGGGCGTGATTTTAGAAAAAACAAAAAAAATTATATTAAAGCAGGGGAATATTTTAGAGTCCTGGAAAACAACGGAGAGCTGAAACTTCAAAAAATCAAAACCATTAATGAAGAAGATAAAACAATCACCTGGAAACCTAAAAAAACCATGCGTGACCGATCCGTGGAACTATACGAAGAAGAAGAAAGGGGACTACAAGTCGGCGATAAAATCCGATGGCGTAAAAACTTAAACGACCTGGAAATATTAAATGGTGAAGAATCAACCATTAAAAGCATTAATGATAAGATCATTACAACCATCAGTGCAAAAGGGGTTAAGCGTGATTTTGATTTATCAAAAATACATTTTCGCCATTTAGATTATGCCTACACACATACAGTTGATTCAGCTCAAGGTGCGACCTTTAACCGCGTTATGGGTATGTGTGAGTCTTTTCGAAAAAACCTGATAAACCAGAAAGCATTTTATGTTGTACTGAGTCGAGCCAAAGAACATGCACGCCTGTATACAGATAAAGCAAAGCATTTGTTTGACGCAATACTGGAAAGGCACGGAGCCAATACAGTTGCCATAGATGCCAAAGAATACGCATGGACTATCAATAAACACTTACAAAAAAGCCAGGGAAAGGTCATTGACAAACCAGTGAAAACGGAAAAAACTGTTTCAATGGGTATATTTTTATGACTCCGACCTTTTTCTTGACAGTCGCATCAAGGCCAATTATAATTGCAATTATAATGATACAAATCATTGAAGTGAGGTATAACCATGGGTCAAGTAACAATATATCTTGATAATGAGATTGAAAATAAAATAAAAACTGCGGCCAAAACAAGCGATTTGTCCGTTAGTAAATGGATTACAAACATCATTAAAGAAAAAATATCAACAGAATGGCCGCAAGATGTAATTAAATTGGCAGGCAGCTGGAAAGAGGATTTTCCATCATTGGAAGAAATTCGTTCAACTCATGTAGTTGATGCCAGTCGAGAGGTTTTGTAAAATTGTATATTCTTGACACCAATACGCTAATTTATTTTTTCAAGGGCATAGGTGATGTTGCCGGTATTCTATTATCTAAAGCCCCCCAAGATATATCCATTCCATCAATTGCACTCTATGAACTCGAAGTTGGAATTGCAAAATCAACAAAACCGAAGAAAAGAAGAAAACAATTAGAGTTACTTATATCACGGATCAGCATTTCTTCATTTGGGACAAAAGAAGCAAAAGTGGCCGCTATGATAAGAGCCAAGCTTGAAAGCAAAGGCACCCCAATCGGTCCCTACGACATACTGATTGCAGGTACCGCATTAAGTACCAACGCAACGCTAATTACTCATAACACAAAAGAATTTAAAAGAATCAAGGGCCTTAAGATTGAAGATTGGTATTAACCGTCTATGCGCGAAGTTCGCAGCTCAATTATTATAACTTAAAAGGATCGGAGAAATTATGCAATTAATCAGAAAAAACATGAAGCTTTTTGTTGTGATATATCTAATTTTTTGCGTCAGCACTTTTATGGTTATTACAGATTCATTTGCAGTACAAAAACCCAGCTATTTGGCTGGAGCTGGAGACGCAGAAGCAAAAGCAAGTGATTTTCTTACTTCACTTATCAACTGGGCTGCTGCTTTGGCTATTGGTTTTGGGACCCTTGGAATTATTGCGGGAGGCATAATGCTTGTGCCGGTGCTAGGACAGCAAAGTAAAGCAAAGTTCTTTTTCCTTGGTGGAGCCGGCGCCATTGTGGTTGGTGTAGCTGGCCTGTCTATCGCTAGTTGGCTCTATGACAAAATGTCATGAAGAATCGGAAGGATGCCGATTTTTGATTAACTTAGCTATTTGCTTTTCCATGGTAGCCACTCTTTTATTCAACGTTTCCTGAGTCCGGATCGAAGAGAGAAACGCATTAATATGACAGATAAGCACCGCTTGAAATTCGGTATCCAGAGCGTTTTCCTGATAGGCTTCCTTTGAGTCTTTTCCTCGAAGCATTTCGCCTTTGCCAGTGAATAGCCAATAGATATTTATGTCCGTTTTTCGGACCAAACTCTCTATAGGCTTTGACGATGGTTTAGACTGGTTGTTTTCAATATCGGATAATGAGCCGTGAGAAATTCCTAATAATTTAGAAAAAGGCACGATCTTGAGATGTTTCGATACACGGAAAACCCTTAACCGTCCCCCAATGGTCTTTTCATCTATTTTTTTCATTTATCGGACATTTTTCTTGACACATGTAGATTGTTTGGACTAAACTTTATCCACGAAGCTTACGACGTTGGTCGTGGGTGGCTCACCAAAACTATTCAATACACCGACAATAAGCAAAAATAAACAATTTTCTGTCGTTAAGAAAAAAGAATAGGATCAAAAATATGCCTGCTTTTAACAGACGAATAAGACCTAAAGAATATTTTGGAGTAAGCGCGGTTGCTTTTATTTGTTTTATGTTCGGGTTTATTTTTACTGCATTTTCTTTTTTACCGTTTTTGGTTTGCCATATAGTTTTTCCGGCGCTGGCAATGGGGGCTTATGTTTTAACAGTGTTATCCTTTTTAAAACATAAAGACTCATTATTTCTTACTGTAATAGCAGAATCTAAAAAAGATCTCAAATGCAGGCCTAAAGAAGCTATGGAAGAATGGTAACAGCCTATAGTGATAGGTATACATGGTATACCCCGCTTAATGAGCGCGTGATGGCCCACAGTGACTGTTTTGTGTCGTTGATGATATCATGGGATGGCCTTGACTGCGAAATGGCTGATAAGAGCCAATTGCAAGGCTTATATGATAGTCTGTATATGTTTATTGATAATCTTGGCCAGGATTTTTGTGCGGAGTTTCATTGGTGGAGAGAACGTGATGATTTAATGGCAACGCGTTATCTTGCAAACAATAAAAAGATTATCCGTGGTCATAATATAGCAATTCCCATCCGTGAGGCTATGGCAGAACATTTAGGGCCGTGCGGGTTTTCAAATAGCGTTGCTGTTGTTTTAATGACACACTATAAGAGTGTCACTAATAATCCGTTTGTTGGTAATAAATTTAATGCAAAAAAACAGAAAAAGGCAGCACAAAATTTATTAGAAAAAACTAACAAGGTGATTCGATTTTTAAAGGGCGGGAAAATAGCAACCATTGCTGATTACTGCAAGCGTATTCAGCAGTCAATAAACAGAAAACCGTTTCTAAAGGGTCATAAAAGCAACACAGATTATCGGTTTGATTTGTCAGAGCAATTAGTGCCTGATGTCCCAGAACTAACAGATTCAGGCTGTATTAGAATGAATGGTGAGCTTACCAGGAGCATTTGTTTATTTATGTACCCCGATGCTTTTGCTGGCTGGTTTTTACCGATAGCCTCTATTCCGATGGAAATGCATGTATCTTTTGTAATTAAACCTGCGCATACAAGGAAAGCGGTTGACGATGCTGCTGATGAATCAGAAACCGAAGACGCAACACAGGCAAAGAAGGGGACAAAATATACAAAAAAAGCAATTGGAGATCGCGAAGAATTTACTAATTATGTCACAGAATATAACCTGAATATTTTTAAAAACTGCTTTATAATTCATCTCCATGGTTCTCAGGAGGAAATAACAGAATACCATGATCTGATAGATAATTTTATCAATAATTCAGGCGGTGAAATCCGTTCCAGCGCTAATGTTCAAGGGCATTTCTTTAGGGTTGCACAGCCGGGAATGGGGCTTTACAGTAACAGGTTCAGGCCTGACGAAACATGGCAGGTAGGCAATATGGTTCCCTGTATTGTTTATGATGAAGGTATTCCAGGCGCTGAATGTCTGCGACTCACTCAATCATGCCAACTTGCCGGATTTTCTATTTTGCAGCATCCAGTTGCAAATACAATAACAATCGGTTTAATGGGTAGTGGTAAGGATGTTGATACAAACTGTGAAATCATGGAGTGCTACCCTCTGGGTCTTAACTATTTTGCCCTTGAGGCCGGAGATAGTTACAAGTGGCCGATAGAAGCCCTTGAAGGTAGTTATACAAAGATTGATCCCCGAAATACAGTTGTTAATCCTCTTATAGAGTATGAACTGGCTGATTATACTAAAAAAGACCCTGTTGATCTACTCTTGTTGTCCGGCACATTATCTTCATTATCATTTATGCTGCTTGAAGATACAAAACCAATGGAGCATGCCCAGGAATCTGCTGCAGGGCTTGCTTTAAAGAATCTCTATATAACCGAACCCCCGAAAAACAAAAAAGCTCCATTGCTTCCTGATTTTTTGTATTCCTTAAAGCACTCCGAGTATGACAGCGATCCTGATGCAAAAGCAGGTAAAGAAATGCATGATAAGTTAAAATCTTTTTTAAATACTTATCATGGCCGTGTTTTTGCCCAGGAGGATAATTTAGAAATACATCCAACCCTTAATGGAATTGATTTAAAGTTAGTCAGCGAGACTAGCGACAAGTTGCTTCTCTTTTATCTGATTTTTATTTGTCTGAGATATACGCAAGCTGCTTTTTTTAAGTCTGATGAACCAGCAAGAATTTTGTGTAATGAAATTGATGTCTATATGAAAAGCCATCCTGAAGTTGTTGGCCGTATGCTTGGATCTGTTATCCGTATGGGCAGGAAGGATGGTTGCAGCAGTGCAATTAATACGCAAGGCATTTATGAACTGGAAAATCTTGATCCAATCGTTATTTCCGGATCACCCTTAAAAAATCTCTGGTGGCGGGATCGGGAATGGGAAAAGATATCCGCCATACTTGATGGTCTCCCGGAAACGCCGTTGAAGCTTTGGAAGGCTTATAAAAATCCTTATAACCTCAATTATCGACAGGGCATGAGGATCGTGCACGGTAAATACTATGATCTGCACCTAACCTTTCCCCAGGTTGTTTTGGACATTGCATCCACGAGCCGGGACGAGCGTGCTGAAAAACAAAGGATTGAAGCTAAAACAAATGATGTTTGGGAAAGGTTGCGGCTGTTGCAAGAATTTAGGAGCAGGAGGTCATGAATAAAACAGTTCTTGCTGTCGTAGTGTCATTATTTTTTGTTTCACCGGCATTTGGTGATCTTA
>Ga0255442_1003_pt1 | contig 19938 bp, 29 predicted proteins | sample ANMaggSeSYBR02F6_FD_182635 | JGI IMG/M metagenome (GOLD analysis project Ga0255442, IMG submission 182635) | Sediment cell enrichment communities from methane seep in Santa Monica Basin, California, United Staets - ANME aggregate JGI... | ecosystem: Environmental > Aquatic > Marine > Cold seeps >... | reverse complement strand
CCAAGATGTTGGTAATAGCCTGGACGATGATGAAGAAAAAAGAGTCATTTAATCCGGATTGCCTAACAAGAAAGTAAATAGAAATTGAACATAAAGTTTTTTTAATCCGGCAGACTAATATATAAGCAGCAATTCCCGCTGCAAAACAGCTTAACCTGTTGAAATTACAGTATTTTGTTTAAATAAGTTCACGAAACGAAAGTCTAACATATTGATATTGTTAGTTTTTCGTAAGTAAATTTTTTGTTGTAATATCAAGCTGTTAAAGTTTTCGTCGTAAACTATTTTTGGTAATTTGTAATAATTTGAATAGGTTAAATCGTTTTGCAGCGGGAATTGCTGATATATAAGGTAGTTGAAAGGGGTAAATTCAGCTTCATTCTTTGATAAGCGTATTACGTTTATCAAAGAATGAGATAGTATTATCTGGATATTAAAGACGAATCATTGTCGAAAGATATCCGATAATATAGAAAGCGATTACAATTTATATCTTCGGCGAGAGAGCCCGATCACCAGCGTTGAGACCATTAAATGGATCTCGGGAGGGACAATGCAGGGCCTCTCACTGAACACTTTAATCTGGATAAGGGATGATTGGTGACCACTGCCTGCCCAGCAGGCGGAAGCATTGCGGGCAGGATGAGTGGTATGCCGGATAAATGTAACGATTAGATAGAGTGTTTGCTTATAAGGTGAGTGATCCGCTGAAAAAATTGATAAAATAACGTTGGATAAGTGCGTCCTTTAAAAGCCATCACATCTAACTTATTGAATTAACAGCATTTAAAAATTAATCACTTTTTTCTTGACAGGAGGAATATAGGATGTCCCCTCCTAGTAGCCAAAATAAGTTGACAAAGTTGCCAGCGTCCCCTCCTATGGCAAATTACTTTTTCTGATTATTCGTCCTGATCAGAAAAACTAAAAAAACAACCTTCGCGTCCTTCGCGCCTTGGCGGTTCAATTACTTTTTTCACATTTTCCACGCTTTTATGCTAAAAAACTATCTGCATTTTTTGTTGAAAGGATAAAATTGGTTGATTTTTATGGCTGGATGCTTTTTTAGGAAGGACAGGAATTAAATTCTCACAACATAATTAAACTCGCAACATAACGTCCCTTATGTTGCCTCGGGAGAATCAATTATGGGAAATGAAGTAAAACAACAGGAGCAGATAAAACTGCCACAGGATTTTCAGGCTCTTATAGCCGGTTTTTTCCCTAACACAAAATATTTTGACAGCCGGTTTGATCTTTTACAAGTTCAAATTGATGAATCAAGAAGAAACCAGGAACAGATCAAGGATCAGCTTAAAGATTTTAAAGGCGATACCGATAAGCGCTTTGACCAGGTGGATCACAGGTTTCAGCGGCTTGAAGACAAAATAGACAATCTCATTGAACGTATTGATGTTAAGGTTGATAGAGGCTTAAAAGAGAACCGGAATCTGACTGTAAGACTTTTCACCTTTGCGCTTTCTTTCTCCCTTGTTGCGGTAATCGGTATGTTTGGAAAACTTTTTGGGTTGTTTTAGGTGTTGTCCATCCTAAATATCTGTTCAGATTGAAATCTTTGACATTTTTTTATATCTCTGATAAATTCCCACCACTATGGAAATCTTAATGATATCTTTACTCATTCTGTTTTTTTCAATTAAATTGAATTCTCACCTTGTCATTGAGAACCTGGCTATGCGTCAGCAATTGGCTATTATGAAACAATCTGTCAAAGTGCCAAAGCTCCGGAATAGAGATCGTCTTTTCTGGGTAATTCTTTCCTTGTTGTGTCAGAGATGGCAAGATTTTCAGATTATTGTAAAACCGGAAACAGTAATCCGATGGAATAAAAAAGGGGTTCAAACTATTCTGGAAATTCAAATCAAAACTAAAAGGGCGATCAAAAATTGATCCTGAAATCAGGAAACTAATAAAAAAAATTGCAAAGGCAAATCCTCTCTGGGGAGCGCCAAGGATACATTCAGAACTGTTCAAATTAGGGTTTACAGTCTCAGAAGCCACAGTGTCAAACTATATGCCGAAGAGAAAACCAAAACCACCCTCTCAAATATGGCGTACCTTTCTGAAAAACCATATGTTCAGCACCTGTTCCATGGATTTCTTTACTGTGCCTACAGCGGCATTTAAGATTCTGTTTGTGTTTTTTATCATTCATAACGACCGCAGGAAAATTATACATTTCAATGTCACTTCAAATCCTACAGCACAATGGACATGTCAGCAGATTGTAGAAGCTTTTCCCTGGGAGACGACACCAAAATATATAATCAGAGACCGGGATGCTATCTATGGAGAAGTTGTTAAAGCTCGTATTAAAAATATGAATATTGAACAAGTCGTAACAGCGTCCAAAAGTCCTTGGCAAAACCCATTTGCCGAAAGAGTTATTGGCACTATCCGCAGAGAATGCTTAGATTATGTCATTGTTTTAAGTGAAGGTCACCTGAAAGCAATTCTTAATGAGTATTTTGCATATTACCACCATGACCGGAATCACCTGAGCCTTGATAAAGACGCGCCGTGTAAAAGACCTGTACAGGTTAAACCCAGGGCTGGTAAGATTATCGAATTGCCAAAAGTCGGTGGCTTACATCACAGGTATGAGTGGAAGGAAGCTGCTTAGAATCAAGATGTGACCAGGTCGTCCTTCAGTAACCCAAAACTCAACACATATCACCTTACACATTTTCCATGCTTTTATCTCACTTTCAACACCCCAAATTACATTTATTCTCTAGTTTTTAAGCTATGGTTTTTAAACAAAAGAATTTGTTTTGGATCAATTATCCTGCTCTTGGATTAACAAATACGTCTGGATTTACATTTAACGCTAATAAATACTCTCCTTGCTGTTCCGTAAGCGGTTTATTAAGTTTTCGGATATTGCCAACTTTTATAATCATAACTCCTTGAAATTTGGTCGTAAGCATAAAGGTCGTGGGGCGAGTCGTTCTTCTTTTCTTCCATCCGGGCAAATCCCGTTTCTCTCTTTCAATATACTGGCGCATTTCTCTTTCAATCAGACGCCATACCAGCAGTGAAAGCAATAGAACTAATCCAAGAACTTCTATCCGCTCTGGCTTTTTTAAAAATATACTGTTGACGATTACAGGATCTTTTAGAAACCCGAAGTTTTGTTCTATGCCGTACTGATCTTTGTAAGTTTTTAAGATTGCTTTAGAATCGTAGCTGCCTTCACCTTTTTGGGGAACATTGGTAATCATAACAAAGCAACCGGCTACTTCTCTTAATTTTGAGACCGCTTGATCATCTTTTACTACTGTTACAGAAAGGCCATACAACATTTCTTTAATTTTGCGAATACCTCCTTTTGGCCGCCCACTTTTGTACTTCGGTCTTTTTTCTACTTCCAGATTGACAATGTAATATTTGGCTTTCGTCTTTCCAAGCTCTTCTTTTGCAGCCAGTGCATCGGCTAAACAATAAAAGTCTTTTTGGGCAGCCTGTTTGGGTAGTCCCTACAAAACAGTGCGGGTCAATAATTTCAGTAAGTTACATATCATGTCTTATGGCAGCATATAGAGAAAAATCAGGTGTTTACAAAGTAAAACAGGGCGGTATTCTCAAACCTGCACTGCTTTGTAGGGACTACCCAACGTACCCAACCCTCACGATGGTACTGGGGTCTAATAAAATGGAGTTAGTCAAGGACGTCCATTATGTTCAATTTAAAAAAAAGTTTAAAAGGTATTATGATAATAACACATTCTAGAGAAAAATTAATAAATGCAGTTTTGCTTTTTGCAAAAAAAACTAATTTCTGCGGAAAAACAAAACTCATGAAACTTCTTTATTTTCTGGACTTCATACACTTTAAGCAAACAGGTAAATCTGTCACAGACCTCGATTATTTCGCATGGGAACAAGGCCCTGTCCCAAAGGCTTTTTTTGAAGAAATCAGCAAAACCCCTCGCAAGGATTTAACTTCCCTCGTAACAATCCAAAATTGTGGCAAATTTCAAAAAATTTTGCCTAAAAAAGGTAAAAAGCCAGACCTCGATTTTTTCTCTCCAAGAGAATTAAAGCTATTAGAAGAAATCTCTTACATCTTCAAAGACGTTCAAGCAGACGACATTACCGATATATCTCATCATCCCAATGAACCTTGGAGCAGAACCAAAGAAACAAAAGGGATGCTACAACTTATTGATTACAACTTGGCCATAGACACTAAAGCCGCCAAGAATCTTCCTCCACATATAGCAAAACAACGCCATATTGAGCGTCGTGAGATGTTGGCAAATTTTGGGGTAAAATAAATTGCTAATTCGCGGGGCTGTTTTTCTTGCTGAAAATTTCGTATTTTCAGATAATACAACAGGAAGAAAACTACTCGTACTTCTCAACAACCCAACTCCTAACGACCCATATTTTCTGGTCAAAACAACCTCACAACAGCATACGAAACCCAAAACTCAGGGTTGTATCGAAAATTATTATCAAGCATACTTTATCTACGCTAATGGCGATTTTTTCGAAAAAGATACGTGGATTCAACTTGACGATTATTTTCCCGCCGACCCATCATACATTAGGACAAAACTAAAACATATAGGACAATTAACCCCCCAAACTACTGATAGTATCGTCAAGTGTTTTCTTAAAATCAACGAACAAGACTTGTCTCCAAGAATACGGAATTATCTCACCCCGCCAATCGAACAGGGCATTCAGCGGCTGAGGCGACAAGATATCCCCGCCTGCCAACGCCTGGCACTGGCGGGCAGGTTGGAATAGGACGAACAAATGTCCTTCGTTCAATAAAAAGGGGCCGTGAAATCTAAATAAAGCAACAAAAGCACCAGCCCCATCTCTACTCGTGGCCATCTGGTGTGATGCATAGTTCCTTGGACAGGATTAACAAGATCGGCAGGATCCTCACGAAAAACTAAAAGATATTGACGCTTATTTCGGGATTGGAGAATTCGGCATGTCCCAGGCATGCAGGCGTGTTAAAGATAAAATAAGAAAAGACAAAAAGCTTGAAAGAAAAATTTCAAAGATAGAAAAAAAGATAAAAGTGTGAAGAATGAAGACCTGACCCTTATGTTTTCAACATAAATGCTAAAAATTGCTCAACTTAGGTGGGAGGAAAAAATGTCTTCAAGAAAATTAATCAGTTTTGACTGGGCCATGAAACGGCTTTTACGAAGCAAGGCTAATTTTGAGATTCTCGAAGGTTTTCTTAGCGAGCTTACCAGGGAGGAGATCACTATTCTCGAAATTCTTGAAAGTGAAAGCAATAAAGAAAACAAGGTAGATAAATTTAACAGAGTTGACTTAAAGGTCAAAAATGAAAAGAACGAAATAATCATCATAGAAGTGCAATATGAACGAGAGCTTGATTATTTGCAAAGAATACTTTATGGCACCTCAAGGCTGATTACAGAGCATATTGAAGAAAGTGAACCTTATTCGAAGATAGTAAAGGTTATTTCGGTTAACATTCTCTATTTTAATCTGGGTCAGGGAGAAGATTATATTTATCATGGAACCACATCATTTCAAGGACTGCATACCCATGACGAGCTATTTTTAGATAAAGGTCAGCAAGCTTTGTATGGCAAAGAGAAGATTTATAAACTGTTTCCGGAATATTATTTAATCAGGATAAATAGTTTTGATAATATAGCAAAAAATTCTCTTGATGAATGGGTATATTTTTTAAAAAATGAGAAGATAGAAGATACTTTCAAGGCTAAAGGTTTGCAAAAGGCCAAAGAGCAGCTTGATATGCTCAAACTTTCCGATGACGAACGTATTGCATATAATCGTTATGTTGATAATTTGCATTATCAAGCTAGCATGGTAGAATCATCTTATGGCGTTGGCAAGCTGGAAGGCAGAGAAGAAGAAAGATTGTATGTGGCGATCAATTTGCTGGACATATTGGATGATGCTACTATTGCAGGGAAAACAGGTTTGCCTTTGGAAGAAGTAGAAAAACTGAGAAGAAATAGTAAAAATCAATGAAGTTGCGTCCAATATTTGCCGGAAAGATAAAAGCGTGAAGAATGAAGACCTGACCCCTATGTCTTTCCAGCACACCTAATGATTTGCTGGAGGAAAAATGTTAGCTCATAAGTTACAAACTAAAATATACAAAAAAGGATATTTGGAATTAAGGAATTTGCCTTTCATGGAAGGTACACAGATCGAAATAATAATATCAAAAAAGAAGAGAAAAAAGAATTTACAAAAGTTGATTTGTAATGACCATGTATGGACAGAAGAAGATATTAAAGCTGTTGAGCGTGGAAGGGAAATAATTAATCAATGGAAAATATCCTGATTGATACAGATGTAGTAATTGAATATTTGAGGAGTAAAGATAAGTCCGCAACGGAATTAATAAAGTTGTTGCAGGAACATGATGTATTTCTGTCATCTATTTCAGAGTTTGAACTATTTCTTGGCGCAAAAACAGAACGCCATCAGAATGATCTGGAGATGCTTTTTAGTGAAGTGGATGTCATACCCTTTGATTTTGGATGTGGTAAAATAGCCGCTAATATATGGAAAGATTTGCAATTGATGCATCAGCACCTTGAGATAAAAGATATTTTTATTGCAAGTATTGCTATTAACAATGGCGTGTGGCTGCGAACTTTCAACAAGAAACATTCTCAAAGAATAAAAAAGCTGAAAATTTGGGAATCGTAGTGAATAGACTAACAAAACTACCAGCGTCCTCCGCCTGCACCTTGGAATATCTTTCATAAGGTCAGAAGGTAACAACGTCCCCACAGCCACAGCCACAGCCGTTGGTCGGAATCAGTGGCAGGTTTGAACCGGAATGGGTGGCAGGTTTAGGCCAGAATCTACATCTATGGGTATCCCGATGAATTTACCCAAAGGGAGGCAATCAAGATGCAGGCCATGAAAAGAATTGTTAAAAGTGATACAGCCGAAATAACAATAAAAATACCCGATGAATTCAAAGGCAAAGAAATAGAAATTATTATTTTACCTTTTGAGAGCACTAAAAATATTTTTACTAAAGTTAGCAAAAAAGAAAGATTGAAAGGACTATTTTCCGTTTCTAAAGGGGTGTTACCCGCTGATTATAAATTTGACAGGGAAGAAGCTCATGAAAGATGAAATTTTTATAGATTCAAACATCTTAATTTATTCTTTTTCACAAAATCTGTCAAAATGTCAGACATCAAGAGAACTATTATTAAAGCATGTTGATAGGATAACAGTAACTGGCATCCCTACCAGTTGGCACGGGGATCAGCCCAATGCGGTGGAATGAGGTAATAGGCCAAAGGGCAAGCAAAGTTTATAAACAGGATGAACTGATATGAGCGCAGAAAATAAAATTCAGTTATTTCAAAAGCAAAGCGTAAGAACACATTGGGATGAAGAACAAGAAAAATGGTTTTTTTCTATTGTGGATGTTATTGCAATTTTAACGGAGCAAAAAGATTATCAAGGAGCAAGAAATTACTGGAAAGTATTAAAACATAGACTTGTAAAAGAAGGAAACGAAACGGTTACAAATTGTAACCGTTTGAAAATGATTGCCAAAGATGGCAAAATGCGAATGACTGATGTAGCTGATACCCAACAGCTATTACGTCTTATTCAATCTGTTCCATCGCACAAAGCAGAACCTTTTAAAATCTGGTTGGCAAAAGTAGGGGCACAGCGGATAGACGAAATAGAGGATCCCGAACTATCTTTTGAACGTGCTATGGAAACCTATCTTGCAAAAGGATACTCTAGGGAGTGGATAAACCAACGCCCGAAAAGTATTGAAGTTAGAAAAGAACTAACAGACGAATGGCAAGAAAGAGGAATGAAACAAGGCTTGGAATACGCCATTTTAACCAATGAACTCACTCAAGCCTGGGCCGGTAAAAATGTAAAAGAATACAAGAAATACAAAGAGCTTAAAAAGGAAAATCTGCGAGATAATATGAGCAACCTTGAACTGGTTTTGAATATGCTTGCAGAAGCTTCTACAGCAGAAATATCGAAAGAAAAGATACCAAAAGGATTAGAAGAAAATAAGGATATTGCTCGTAAAGGTGGTAATGCTGCTAAAAAAGCAAGATTGGAGATTGAAAAACAAACAGGAAAACCAATTGTAACGACTAAAAATGCAAACAACCTTTTAGATAAACCTCATAAAAATATTGAAATTGAGTAAACCATTAGTCTTTCAGCTTTGAGCTTTGAGCTTTGTGCGTCCAAATCCGGCGTGTCCCAGGCATGCAGGCGTGTTAAAGATAAAATAAGAAAAGACAAAAAGCTTGAAAGAAAAATTTCAAAGATTGAAAAAAAGATAAAAGTGTGAAGAATGAAGACCTGACCCCTATGTCTTTCTTTTATTATAATAATCAAGGTTTGACCCCAAATTTTTTTTACATCCGAGAGGAGGTTTAAAATGTTAACGATAAAGGGAGTATATGACAAAGGGAAGATTAAGTTGACAAAGGGAGTTCCGATTAAGGGGAAAAGAAGTGTAATTGTCGTTTTCCTTGATGAACCTCTTCTGGACACTGATCGTGGGTTGAAAATTGATCCAATCAGAGCTTTAAGAGGTTGCGCAAAGGGTATAAATTTGACCGCAAAATTATTGGAATCTCGGAGAGAGGATTTAAACCTTGAAGAATCAAAATGGGGAAGATAAGGGTTACGTTCTGGACAGTTCCGCCTTCTTAACCCTTTTTGAAGATGAAAAAGGAGCAGAAACCGTCCAGGAATTACTTGAACTGGCAAAGAAAGATGAGCTTGCTATTTTTGTCTGTTTTGCCACTTTTACTGAAGTTTTCTATATCACATTTCGAGAGCAGGGACGAGAAGAAGCTCAAAAGCGAGTCAAATTGATGGCCAAACTTGCGATAACAAGAGTTGAATCTTCAGAAGAGATTGGCTTAATAGCCGGAAGATTAAAGGCGACCCATAAACTCTCCTTTGCCGACGCATGGATAGCAGCAACAGCAATTTTATATGCTTCAACCCTCGTGCATAAAGACCCTGAATTTGAGCAGTTGGAGGATGAGGTCAAAGTCTTAAAGTTACCTTATAAATGAATAAAGCAGCAAAAGCACCAACGTCCCACCAACTTTATAAATGAATAAAGCAGCAAAAGCACCAACGTCCCACCAACTGTTTTCGATAATTTCTATAATATCCTGGATGCCGTTCAATCCACTGTTTATGGCAATCCCTTTGATCCTTTTTATAATCCGGATCAGATGCTATTTTACTCTGTTTCCATTTATTTTTTCTGACACGTTGGCAGGCTTTCCTGTTGCAGTAATTTTGGTTTTTTATACGAGGATTAGCAGGAACCATTCTTCCGCAATTGGTACATTTAATCATTGGCTTCATGGTATTTTTTACCATAAAGACAAAAATGTATCATGCTTGGTCTATTGCTGAAGAATAAGATCTGAGAGGAAAGTAAAAAGATTAAGATATGGGAGAAGATAAAACTGAGTGGCTAATTGTCATACAATTTCTTTTGTATTCTGATGACAACTCAAGTATAAGAATTAAATTCAAAGAAAATATATTTTTGATATTTAAAGGGAAGTATATCCAAAACTCACAACATAACTAAACTCGCAACATAATGACCCCTATGTCTTTCCTATTGCAGGTAAAACAGGTTTGCCTTTGGAAGAAGTAGAAAAACTGAGAAAAAATAGTAAAAACCAATGAAGCTGCGTCACGGAAAGATAAAAGTGTGAAGAATGAAGACCTGACCCCTATGTCTTTCTCCAGTATCTATCAAAGAGGAAGATTGAAAACAGAGGTTCCGAGACATAATGAAGTTGTTGATGAATTAGCGAGGAAAATATGTAAGGATCTGGATATACCATTTGTGAGGTGATAATATGAAATACAGAGCAGTTATAAAAAAGTCTGATGGATGGTGGATTGGCTGGCTTATTGATCTGCCCGGGGTAAATGCACAGGAGAAAACAAAAGCGAAACTTATTGAATCTTTGCGAATTGGCGCTGAAGATATGCTGGATACCGAAGTGCCTTTTGAGCTTGGCGCCGAAATGACCATGATTGACATTTCCGACCCGACATGGACAAAGTCACCAATTGAAAATCTAACCGCATCCTAAACTCGAAATCGTTAGCTTATGCCACGCCAAGCAAGACTTGATGCTCCCGGTGTCCTTCAACATGTGATGGCCCGGGGGATCGAACGCCGGAAAATCTTTTGGGATGATAAAGATCGCTCTTCCTTTCTGGAACGATTCGCTGTCATCCTTGAGGAAACACAAACCCAATGCTATGCTTGGACGCTGATCCCGAACCACTTCCATATTTTGTTGCGTACTGGTACTACGCCGCTTAGCACCGTCATGCGTCGACTCATGACCGGATATGCCGTAACATTCAACATTCGCCATCGGCGAAGCGGACATCTTTTCCAGAATCGTTATAAATCAGTTGTCTGTGAAGAAGACACTTACCTGCTGGAACTGACTCGCTATATTCATCTGAATCCACTGAGAGCAAGACTGGTCGAAGATCTGAAGGCCCTCGATAAATATCCATGGTCAGGTCACAGCGCCATCCTCGGCCGTCGCAAAAACCCACTTATTCCAAAATTAGAAAAAGAAGTTTCCTCCGCTGATAAGCGGATTGGTTTTTCTCAGTTTTGTCCGGAAACTGAGAAAGCAAGAATGAATCCTAAAAATCCAGCCTGCCCCGTTGCTCCGGCAGATGGTACTGGGGTTAATCCTGTCAGAAACATATCTCTTGCGGAGAAGACGATCGGAGATGTCCTTCTGCATTTTGGTGAAACACATAAGGTAGCCCGTAGAAGATACCGGCAGTTTGTTAAGAATGGTATCGAGCAAGGAAAACGGCCTGAATTCCAGGGAGGTGGCCTGGTCCGAAGTGCCGGTGGCAACAAAGCGGGCCTCCTCGGGCGAAAGAAAGAAACGCGCGAGAAGGGAGATGCGAGGATACTGGGTAGTGGGGATTTCGTGAATGAAGCATTGAGTAAAGCCGGAGAGGAATGGGAATCGCAAACAGGTCCCAGACCATCTCTTAAAGCCTTAATAAATACTGTATCAGAAGCCTTTGATCTGTCTTCTCAACAATTGAAGTCAAGGAGTCGAAGAAAACCTATTGTTGATGCTCGTTCGGTTCTTGCACGAGTTGCAGTCAGAAATCATGGTTATAAGGGGATAGAGGTTGCTGAAGCCCTGTCGCTGAGTCCTTCGTCGGTGAGCAGAATTGTGGAAAGCGGTGAAAAATTCTTGACAATAAGAAGGATGTTGCTGTAAAGATAGCAGATATGGAAATATGAAACAACGTCCCCCATTACGTCCCCCATTAGTAAACGAAAAAGTAATTGTTGAACTAAAAGCAGTTCGTACATTTAACCCGGCGCATGAAGCTCAATTAATCAATTACCTGAAGGCAACAAATATTGAAGTTGGCTTATTACTGAATTTTGGAAGAAAACCGGAATTTAAGAGATTTGCATACGATAATAAAAGAAAAAAATAAACTTAGCCGCAGATTTACACAGATAAACGCAAATGAGGTTTAAATACAAAGAACAAATTGGATTTTGCTTTTTTATGAAAAAAATCAGCGGTAATCTGTGTAGATCTGTGGCAAAACAATTAAATTCAGCCACAGATGGTACCGGAGTCCAAATAAAAGAAACAAATAATCCAATGTTCCACGAGGTTCCAGATTGAAAAAAAAATAAAAGTGTGAAGAATGAAGATCTGGCCTATGTTTTTCCTAAGCAGAGAAGAATTTAATAAAAATATGATTATTCGCTCTTTAGAGGAATAAGGAAAATCAAGATGACCCAGTTTAAAATAGATGTCACCTTTATAAACAGAGAGAAGGAGATGGCCGAGTTGCGAAACTACCTCGAAGGCCGGCCTAACTCCATCCTCTTCCTGTACGGCCCCAAGTCCTCCGGCAAAACTACCCTGATGTATCGACTGTTTGAGCAGATAAAGGCTGAAAAAAGGTATGAGATCAACTTTCTCAATCTGCGTAAGATTTTTTTGACATCATATGATGATTTTATTGATGCCTTTTTTAAATCAAGCAGCGCGGAAAATGGCCTGAAAACCGGTACCCGGAGGCAGTACAGCCTTTTCGGTCTGTTCAAGCTTGACGCTTTTACCGAGAAGATGCTCAAGAAACGTCAGGAAGATCCATTTCTAATCATGGAGCGGGAATTTCAGCGTTTGGTCAAGAAGGGTATCCGGCCAGTGGTCATTATTGATGAATTCCATAAACTTGATGGTCTCTATCTGCCGGACAAGCAGAAAAGGCTCATGGTGGAATTAATGAATTTCTTTGTGGCCATGACTAAAGAAAGCCATCTCTGCCATGTGATCATCGCCTCGTCGGATGCCTTTTTCATCGAACAGGTCTATGTGGACAGTAAGCTCCGCAAGACCAGTAAATTTATGAAACTGGATTATCTTGAAAAAGAGGACGTTTTTGCCTGGCTTCGGGATATAAAAAAATACAATCAGGTTCAGGAGTATATTCTTGATGAGAAGCAGATAGAGACAATATGGGAAACAGTTGGTGGCAGCGCCTGGGAAATCCATTCTATTCTTGAAGATTTGTTTCAGTATTCCCTGGATACCATAGCCGCAAAAATCAAGATGGAAAAGGTGTCTATGATCACTGACTGGACTTTTGATGATGAAGCCCGGAATCGTCTTCTGCGTCACTTTAGCAAACAACCGATCCGTAAGCTTAGAGAGCTTGCAGGAACCTGCAAGAATATCCTGGGGCAGGCAGTCAAGGACAATATTCTGTATTACGACCCGGTAGACGGAATTTATGGGATTCAGGGCAAGAGTCTGGAATGGGGAATCAAAGGATATTTCGAAGAGATTGAATGATGAATGTCGAACAGGGAAGCGGTCCGCGTGTGAGATATTCTGTTTAAAGAAAAAAGTAAAAATCCGACCCCAAAGGGGCCGGCTTTGGCTTAACCCCTGGAAGGGGATAAAATTGCCTTTGCATCCAGAGGGGGGTAAGGGTTGAGTTGCCCCTTAGTAATAATAATTTGTGCTGTGTTTAACCTACTTACTTTTCTATATCTTTTTGGTATTTTATAAAGTTCCGTATCGCTTCAGTATCTAAACTTACAGTATCAACGCAATAACCTTGTGCCCAAAAACGGTTACCCTATAGGTTGTTGGCATAATTTGCGAAATTTACTCATTTGCTACTCCTTCGTTAAGTTGCGGGACAACTCGACCTTGGAGTAACAAATGTTGTTCAGATGGTAAAACCACTGAACTGTGACCTGGCCCTGAGGGCCAGGTTTTCTATGTTAGAATAAAATGCAATATCGTAAGCCGGAAGAATCAGATTAACTTCCTCAGCCGCTAAAAGATAAGTTTACAAAGTGCCAACGTCCCCACCAGTCCGTCTCCACCAGTCTCGCGTTTCAACTTCGAGAGTCAGTGGCTTGCTATAATGGCATTTTCGGCATTAAAAACAGCGATATTGGGGCTAAAAATAGCTATTTTGGGAGCATTAATCTAAATATTTCAACATGATGGCGTGGCCCGACCCCAATGAGCCCATCCCCCTGAATTCCCAGTGTTTAGAAAGGATAAGGAGATAAAAATGGAAGTAACTTGTTTTGTTAAAAAGGAAGGTAACCAATATGCCTCTTTATGTGTAGAATTGGATGTGGCTTCCTGCGGGAGAACCAAAAAGGATGCTCTTGATGGACTAAAACGTGCCGCGGAAACATATATTGAGTTTATGGTTTCCGAGGGGCGTAAGAAAGAGATTTACAGGCCTGTTCCGATGAATGAGTTGAAAACATTTCTTTTTCCGGATCATGAGATAGAAGAAAAAACATTTAAGGCAATTCCGCTGAGCTTCCAATATGCTTAAGAATCTATCAAGCCGCGATGTAGCGTGGATATTAGATCAGATAGGCATTACGTTAAAAAGACACAGCAAAGAAGATGTTTTTGCCGGATATTATGGCAGGGAAAACAGGGTTGTGATTGTTCCACGAAATAAAAGGAGTATCCCAAAAGGTACATTAAGTTCTATTTGGAGGCAGGCTGGAATTACTAAAGAAATTGCAGAAAATATTTGGAAGAAACGTTAGACTGAATCATGCCACGCCAAGCCAGACTTGATGCTCCCGGTGTCTTGCAACACATAATGGCCCGGGGGATCGAACGCCGGAAAATCTTTTGGGATGATAAAGATCACTCTTCATTTCTGGAACGATTCGCTGTCATCCTTGAGGAAACACAAACCCAATGCTATGCTTGGACGCTGATCCCGAACCACTTCCATATTTTGTTACGTACTGGCGCTACGCCGCTTAGCACCGTGATGCGCCGACTTATGACCGGATATGCCGTAACATTCAATATACGTCACAGGCGAAGCGGGCACCTTTTTTCAGAATCGGTACAAGTCAGTTATTTGCGAGGAAGACCCTTACTTGTTGGAACTGATTCGATACATTCATCTGAATCCACTGAGAGCAAGACTGGTCGAAGATCTGAAATCCCTTGATCAATATCCGTGGTCTGGCCACAGCGTTTTGATGGGGAAAAAGAAAAATCCTCTGATTCCGGAAATTCCCACTTCCGATGAAAAAGATGGGTGCCTGGCGGAAAAAACAGTTGAAAATGTTCTGCGGTTTTTTGGAAAAAATTTAAAAGAATCCCGCCGAAGATACCGTCAATTCGTAAAAAAAGGAATTAAGCAGAGTCGGCGTGAAGAGCTGCAGGGCGGAGGGTTGGTTCGAAGTGCAGGTGGTGATAAAAGAGGTCTTTTAGGAAGAAAAAAAGGAGAGCGTGAAAAGGGAGATCAACGAATTTTGGGTAGTGGGGATTTTGTTGCTAATGTCATAAAAAATGCTCACGAAACCATGGATCAAACTGCCAAATTTGATATTTCATTGGATGAACTAATTTCCAGGATCTGTGCCGAACATAAGATTAAAGTCAAGGATTTGATCTCCAAAAGCCGGAAGCGCTACCTCAGCAAGGCAAGGGCCGAGGTATGTTACCTGGCTGTGGATAAATTGGGTTATCGTGGTGACGACGTGGCGCGCAGCCTAAGAATAAGTGGTAGAGGTGTAAGCGATTGCTGGCAGAGAGGAAGAAAAATTCTTGACAATACGAAAGTTATAAACGAATATCTATCATAACATTCATAATGTAACAGCGTCCCCAATTCTCAGCGTCCCCAATTCTTAATGTAACAGCGTCCCCAATTCTTGAATCCGCAGTTGTAAGGGCATTTTTTAAAAACAGATCATATTTTAAATTTAACCGCGACCGTTTTTTCCCTTATTCAGAAGAGCAGGTAGAACAGATTGCCAGCCAGCAGAAAGAAGCCGCCCGAAAAAATCGTATTATAGATGAGGGCTCTGCCTGGCTAAAAACAATGCTCGATATTGAAAAACCTTACTTGCCTGATGATAAAATAGAATGCATGGATATTCTTAAATCCTGCTATCTCTTCCAAAAGGAAAGCCAGCACTACTCCCTTGGCAAAGAAATACTTAAAAAAGCAGGTATAGATAACATAGAAATAGTATTCCAGTTTCTTGTAAAGCTTGGTGTCTGGGATAAAAATGAAAACATTGAATTGCACAGATATGAAATCCCGACCGTCTTCTCTAACGAGGTCATGAAAAATGCAACAGACCTGGTCTCCAGGCATAAAGACCCTGCCGACTTCAAAGGCAGGCTGGACCTGACCGGCCTCTCTATAATTACGATAGACGGACAATCAACTCTTGATTTTGACGATGCTATAACCATTGAAGACAAAGGTGATCATTATCGTCTTGGCGTTCATCTCGCTGATGTCGGCCATTTCATTAAAAAAGAAGATATTATAGACAAAGAGGCTGTTAATCGGGGAAGCTCCATTTATATGCCTGACCGGAAAATACCGATGCTGCCTTCATGCCTTGCAGAAAATCTATGCAGTCTGATAGCAGGGGAAGTACGTCCGGCTATAAGTATAATAATTAAATTAAGCAGATCGGCTGAAATAATCAATTACGAAATTGTTTCGAGCATGGTCAAGGTTAAGAGGCAACTAACCTATTATGATGTCAATACGATTGCCAATGAAGATCACGAAGTGCTTATCCTTCACGATATAGCAAAAAAGTTTCGGGAAAAAAGATTAAAGCAGGGCGCAATTCAAATATCTCTGCCTGACATCAACGTCTGGCTGGACAATGGCAAAGTAAATGTTACAAAAATAAACAGAGAAAGCCCTGGAAGGATACTTGTTTCAGAAATAATGATCATGGCCAACTGGTTTATGGCGGAATTCCTTCTGAAACATGATATGCCGGCAATCTTCAGGTCTCAGGCTGAACCAAGGGAACGTCTCTATAAGGGAGAAAAAGGTACACTTTTTCAAAACTGGATGCAGCGAAAGTTCTTGAGCCGTTTTATTTTGAGCCCTGAAGCAGAGAAACACTCAGGCCTTGGATTAAGCGCCTATGTTACCGCCACCTCTCCAATACGTAAATGTTTTGACCTGATTACACAGCGTCAGTTAAGGGGAATTCTCGGGTTAGAAGAGCCCTACACAAAGGAAGAAATAGAAAGTTTAATACAGCGCCTTGAACAGCCCATGAGTTATGTATCAAAGCTCCAGCACAGTCGTCACAGGTACTGGTTATTGAAATATCTTGAAAGAAAAATCAGAGAGGAACAAGAAGCTATTGTTCTCTCCAGGCGAAAAGAAAATTATCAGGTGCTGCTTACCGAATATATGATTGAATGTGACCTGCCTATATCCAGCGCTATTAACTTAAAGCCGCAGGACCTCATCCACGTTACAATACAACATGTAAATGCAAGGAAAAATGTTATTTCCGTATTTGTGAGCTGATAATGCCTGCCGTCAGTCTTTTTTACTTCTTGCAAAAATGAATCAAGAAGAAGTTTGTAGTTTTTTTCCTTCATATCATAAATCAGACTTCATGCAGCAGCGATTGCCACTGGTTGTAGCGATATGATCGGAATGGCTTCAACAATTGAAGGGGTATACGTTGACAGAGAAAGAATGTCGCTTACCGGTGGACGCAAAAGAATATAAAGTACAATTTCTCTCAGTTCCTCAGATAGTTCAGATAGACTTGTGAGAGGAAAACTACGCGGACCGACTTTGGTCTTTTGAGCTAAAAGGGAGTATTCCAGAAAGGTCAGACCTATTGCTCTTCGCTCATTTATGTTGATGCGCAGCAAAATGTGTTCATTTAACTCGATACCTGTCGCTTTTTCACCAGGCTCAAATGAAACATACAGGGTGTCGCTTATTTCATCATAGTTGAAGATTGGCTTTTTCATAGTCATGCCTTTATCCTACCCCTTTTTGATAGGCGGTTACAATCTAAGCCTTTGAATTCACCAAAAATCGGCTCGGCTTTTGTGGTCAGCTCCATTTCCATTTTTTTGTTGGCATTTAATGCCTTGGTTGCTTTGGAAGCTGTGCACCATGCCATACCGCAACTATCCAAACAATATCGCCTTTGATTTTATAAAAAAAACGGTATGGCGATATAATCACCTCCCGGTAGGGAAGTTCTGGAAATTCTGGTATGATTCTTCCAGACTCAGGAAAGTCCTCAAGCCTTCGCAAAACTGTTTCGGAATGCTCTCGAAAACTGGTTGCCGCAGAAGGTTTATCCCGCCGAATATATGCGAGAGCATACAGAAACTGGAATCTGGCAGAAGGCGTAAAGCGGACTTTCACGATGGCTCCTGGGACAGGATTAAATCGGCTTCAGCAAGAACAGTATCAAGATCATAACCCTCTCCTATTTCTATTTCCTTATCTCCCTTAGCCAAAAGCCGAAGGAGCTCTTTATCGTGTTCAGATTTTTCATACGCCTCGACACCAATTATGACGGCAGCTGCCCGACCTCTTTGTGTAATGATAATGGGTTCCTTGTTGTCTCGTAATTTTTTCAGGACCTTGGCAGCGTCCTGCCTCAAATCGCTTATCGGAAGGATATTCATAAGTTTTCCCATTGTGTACCTCCTATTGTATTTTTACATGTACCACCAATTGAGGTAAAAAGCAAGCGTTTACTTGAATAATGACATGATATGGTACGCCAAGGGTGAGCGTGAGCAACGGCCTATATGAGTGCCAAGCTTGCACGGCCTTGACGTAAAACCGCTATCTTCACGCCGTCTGCTCAACGTATTTGTTGTGTGCCGGGGCAAACTTGCGGGCAAACTTGCGGGACAGGCAATCCGCAGGGCAATTCTGCTCATTTGCTACTCCTTGGTTAAGTTGTGGAGCAACTCAGCCTTGGAGTAACAAATATCGTTCAGATGGTAAAACCACTGAACTGTGACCTGGCCCAAAGGGCCAGGTTTTCTATGATAGAATAAACAAGTTCTAAAATTCCAAGCTCATTCCATTACCCCGCCCTCCGTCCAGATCGTTTACTGCCCTGGTTATGTCGTGTTGCAGCATCAACAACAATTTTCCCTATCTCATTTTCAGTCATGATGACCCTTTTCTTTTTGCGCCTTTGCGCTAGGATTTATTTAATCCTAATCATCCATTTTTTAACCACTTTTTTGCGAAGCGATGATTCTTTTTGTCCGGCGAAGTCCGCCGGATAAATGTCTGCGTCAGTCTGCGTCTAATCGACCCTTGCCCTCCGTCCTCTGTCTTCTGTCCTCTGACTTCTGTTTTCCTACTTATCTCGGAGAGATTCTCATAATGATACCCAACCTCATGCCCCATTTCTGCAATTTATCTGATGATATCCTCATCATAACTCTCTTTTACAATACGAAAATAATAACATGCTTTTACGTTTTCACTATTCTCCATGCGAGCCATTTTCAAAGAATTCCCCGGCAATCAATCTACATCATGCCTGATAATGATAGCTTTTTCTATAGGCTTGTTGGATAAAATCATGCAGAGTTTGGAATGAATAGCCATTGGCAAGCAACTCTTGTAGAAGTTCTTTGTAAGTTGTCAGTGTGAAATCTTGCATTGCCTAAGACCCCCCATTATTAACTTTATCCTTGACTTATCATGCATTCGTGCTATCTTAAATTATAATTTTAGGAGAACTTATGAACACTATAAAAACAGTCGGCAGCAGCGGGCAGATATCCTTAGGCAAAAAATTCGCAGGTCAAACTGTAATGTTGGATGAAATTGACACAGGCGTTTGGATTGTCAAGCTGGGGCGCTTCATTCCCGATAATGAAAGGTGGCTTCACAGGCCGGATGTCCATGCCGAACTCAACGAAGCAATTGCCTGGGCAGAGAAAAATCCGCCCGAGGATACAAACTTTGAGGAATTAGAAGCCCGGATCAAATGATGAACCAGAAAACACATCAACACATACGTTTGGATTTGAACAATCCTGTCTTTCAACGCCTGTTTTTCAATCTGTCCAAAAACGATCAGCACAACACTCTCAATACTTTGCGGAAATTGGCAAACATGACATGGCAACAGGTATATGTTGATCATGGACTAAAATGGGAGGTCATTTTATCTCAAAAAGGTCCAGGCGGCAAAAAGCTTTACAGTTTTCGAATCGGCAAGGGTTTTAGGGGAGTCGCGTATCGTGACGGCTCAAGGCTGCGCCTGTTGTCGTTACATCCTGATCATGATTCACCTTATCAGTAGTCAATGTGCTCGCGATGGCTCCTCCTATAGTGCGAAATTTGCGGGCGAAATTTGGATTTGCAGGACGTTCCTTGATATGTTGATTACTTATTTTTCAATAGTTTTAATTTGTTTTCTTTTGCAATTTTTTCACCGCGGGTTGCGGATTGGCTTGCTGTAGGCTGAGATATTTTTAAGCGTTTTGACAATTGTACCATACTCATGCCAAGTTCCCTTGATGCCCAGAAACATAATAAGCT